>PVBE011136532.1_pt1 | contig 65451 bp, 60 predicted proteins | sample 1631181 | NCBI WGS metagenome assembly PVBE01 (sample SAMN08397723, study PRJNA350692) | Marine metagenome, whole genome shotgun sequencing project. | isolation source: water | place: Pacific Ocean | collected 2012-04
AAGTCGACGACTTAATCAAAGAAATTCGTAAATGCACAATGAATGGAGAACGAGCTCTGGTTACCACTCTCACTAAACGGATGGCGGAAGACCTCGCCACATATTTGTCCGATTTAGATATTAAAGTACATTATCTGCATTCAGAAATAAATGCACTAGAAAGAGTAGAAATACTGCGCGAACTACGTCTTGGCATCTACGATGTAGTCGTTGGGATTAATTTACTCAGAGAAGGATTAGACTTGCCAGAAGTATCCCTAGTATCAATACTTGATGCAGACAAACAAGGATTCCTCAGATCAGCTACAGCTCTAATCCAAACAATTGGCAGAGCAGCACGACATTCTAAAGGTAGAGTGGTTATGTATGCATCCAAACATACTGATGCTATGAAACATGCAATTGACGAAACGAACCGCAGACGATCAATACAGTCAGATTACAATACCAAGCACAACATTAAGCCCACTAGCATTGTAAAATCCATACGAGATATAACCGATCAGATAAAAGCAAAGAAAGCCGACGATGCCGCTGAAAAATTCGAGACAATACAGGATATGACAGCAGATGAAATAATTGCCTTAATATCCCAAACAGAAACAAATATGTACGAAGCTGCAGATGAGATGGAATTTGAAAAGGCAGCGCTCCTACGTGATACTCTTTATGATTTGCGCAAAATCCTAACAGATAAAATATCGTCCCATCCAGAGATAGATTTACCTCAAGTACTAGCAGGCCGAATCACCAAAACATCTTGATTGATATGTGCCCAGATTATATAAATTGCACAATAATATTAATCCCAAGTCAAATAACTCATAAACACAAACCACTAAAGACTAACTTATTACTTTATATTAGGTGACATAACATTAATTTAGAGATGTACAATTAGATTATGCTAATGACGCGTGTAGAGTTAGAGGCAATTGAGAACAAATCTTTAGCCCCTTACGGATTTAAAAGCTCTAACTCAAAAGGTAGGCAATACGAAGAGAAAACAACTATTTATCGAACTGAGTATCAACGTGACCGCGACAGAATAATACATACTACTGCATTTCGGCGCTTAGAGTATAAAACGCAGGTGTTCGAAAATAATGAAGGCGACTATTACAGGACTAGACTGACCCATTCGCTGGAAGTAGCTCAAGTCGGAAGAACTATTGCCAGAGCACTAGGTGCTAACGAGGACTTAGTAGAGGCTATTTGCTTAGCCCATGATTTAGGACACCCACCTTTTGGACATACTGGAGAAAGGGTGCTGAACAGTTTGCTGGCAAGCCATGGGGGTTTCGATCACAATAAACAATCCATACGCATACTCACTGATATTGAATGCCGTTACCCCCAATTTAGAGGTTTAAACCTTACATGGGAAGTGCGAGAAGGTATAGTAAAACATGAAACCGAATATGATATTGCAGATGCAAATGACTACAATCCAGATTTGCGAGGACACTTGGAAGCACAAATTGCAAATGCTGCAGACGAACTCGCATACAATGCCCATGATTTAGATGATGGACTCAGATCTGGCATCCTAACTCCATCCACTATGGAACAACTTGAACTCTGGAAAATTGCAAAACACAGCATAAACTGGGATGGCATACAACTTACCGAACTAACGAGACACAGGATGATCCGTCGTATGATAGGTCTTGAAATACACGATTTAATAGAGACTACTAATAATAACTTGCAGAAAACAAATCCTACTGACCCTCTTCACATTCAACAATTAGAATACAATGTAGTACAATGGTCCCAACAGTACACTCCATTCAACCGAGAAATTAAGACATTTTTGCGGAATAATCTTTTCTCGCATCCTCGTGTAAGAAACATGGAGGACAAAGCTACCAAAATCCTAGGGGGCCTCTATTGTTACTTTGTCAATCATCCTACCTATCTACCGTCAAACATACAACAAACTATAGAATATCTAGGTCTAGAACGAGCAGTGTGTGACTACATAGCAGGCATGACAGACAGATTTGCTACTGCTGAACACTTAAAACTAGATCATAGTCCAAATCAGATCAGCTAGCACTTTACTTATATGGATATTTCACTAACCGCTACAATTATATATTTATTTGCACAAACTTCATCTAAAGGGTACACATGAACACACACAAGACTTATCTTACCGACGTTGGCATACAGAAACTAACAGACGAGTTGACTGAACTAACCGAAAAACAACGGCCTGAATTAGCCAAACGCCTTAGAGAGGCTATAAAGATGGGTGATCTTAGCGAAAACGCAGATTATATTGCAGCAAAGGAAGATCAGGCTTTCATTGAAGGTCGTATATTAGAACTACAAGAAATGTTACGAAGTTCGGTTTTGATATCAGATCAAACCAGCAAGCAAGAAGTAGCAATTGGATCTACAGTAATAATCTCTGAGGAACCAGGTATAGACGAGCAATACATTTTGGTAGGACCTGCTGAGGCAGACCCAACTGCGGGCATGATTTCACACGAATCTCCAATTGGCCAGGCAATCATAGGGAAATCTGTTGGCGACACTGTACAAGTAGATACGCCAGGTGGAACCAGCACTTTCAAAATTATACGATTATAATAATATAATTGACGGGATCAACCCTTACGCCATGCTGACAATTCCAAAGTCAACTGATTGAAAAATGAATTCTGAGGTAAAGCTCCTCCACCATATTGCATGTCTACTATACGAGCACTGATATGCAATGAAGCAGTTTCTAAGACAATCGTCTTTCCAGAATCAGCCAATAAAGGCTCGCCCTTAGGTGCTAAAGCGGCCCGCTTAGCTTCATCACTGAAGGCATCTTCGCTCATCAATACTTTTGTTACTGTCCTAACATCATTCTTATCAAAAAGCCATATCTCAAACGCACACACCTTTTTAGGCTCTCCTACACCAATTATATCGCTAATGCCCATTCCACATTCACCGAGAAAGTCGCCATTAGCATCGTCAATCCCAAACGAATCATCATACAAGTCATCACCTAACAAGTAGGTCGTCATAAACCTAGACAAAGGGGCACCCCGATCTGATTCATCAGCCTGAATCTCGGGCTGTATTATCACATTGTTGCTATCGTCATCCTCGATTGCTGGACCGTTATCCATCTGCTGTTGCGATATACCCAAATCACTTCTGGGCTTCAAACGAGCCTTCTTGAACACGTAGTATCCTACACCGCTCATAATTCCTATGACGGCAAGTCCACCAAGGACCGGTATGAATATTGACTGACTAAACAGTCCCGATTCTGATTGAGTTGCCTCCGTTTCCTTAGGGTCATTGCTTTCATCGACTAGGCTTGTTCCAGAGGTAGCTTCCTTACTCTCGCCGTCTCCTTCCAACGCATTCTGCAATTGGGCTATACGCAATTGCTCAGCTCCAAGAGCATTGCCACGAGCCAATTCAATATACCTAAATGACTCTTCTCCAAGCCAATCAACCCGCTGATTAGCTTTATCAATATCAGTCGTCAACACATATGAATCAGCACTCATCTGAACCCACTCAGACATGAAATGTGGATGCAATCTCTCTGGATCTGCGTCTTCCCATACCACTGGAAACAACCACCAACCAAATACCAACCAGCCAGTTAATATTCCCGATACAAATATCACTCCAGCAGTAGTAGATATGTTGTTGCCAGCAAACTTGAGCAACTGTTGCAAATACTTGCTATTACGAATATTATTTACCATAGTTACAGGATGTTTTTATCCACACCAACATATATGTACAAACTTATTTATACAATTGAGGGTAAATAGATGCAACTTCAATGCCAAGCCCTATTACTCTAACTACTACCAAATATAGCGTCTACGATCGCATCTTCAGACCCTTCAGCACTAGAATCATTAGTAGTAGTGGAATTGATGTCTTCCTTACTCCACTCTTTTTCACATTTTTCACATTTAACTAGAGATTTGCCTTTTTCAAATAAAATACCTCGACACACAGGACACATCTCTGTCACTGGTCGCACCCACGATGTCCACTCACATTCAGGATAACTTACACATCCGTAAAATACCCTACCCTTCCTTGTTCCTTTTTGCACCAAGTCATTACTACAATCTGGACAATCCACTCCAATTTTTCGTAGTATTTGCTCAGTATGTCTACATTCTGGAAATCCGGAGCAACCTATAAACTTCCCAAATCTACCATTCCTAATCAACAGTTCTTCACCACACTTGGGACAATTTCTTCCAGCCAACTCTGGAGTTTTATCAATAGTTGGCATATCTTGATGGGCCCGCTCAAGATCCTTTTCAAATGGCACCCAAAATTCACTTAAGACTGGGATCCTATTACTTTCTCCCTGTGCTATATAATCCAGTTTACCCTCCATCGACGCAGTAAATTCAACATCTAAAACATCAGAGAAGAATTCTACTAACAGATCATTGACAGTAATTCCGATGTCGGTCGGGCTAAGTCGACGCTTGTCCTTTATGACATAGCCTCGCTTAACTATAGTACTCAAAGTCGGAGCGTAAGTAGAAGGCCTTCCAATCCCATGCTCCTCCAATGCCTTCACAAGTGTAGCCTCAGTAAACAGAGCTGGTGGCTTAGTAAATTTTTGTTCTGGTATCAGGTCATGGAGAAACAATTTTTCGTCGTCAACTAATGCAGGTATTTCTTGCACTTCAATTTCGGACTTACTTTTGTCAGTAGATAGCTCATATATTTTCAGAAATCCATCAAATCTAACTTTGTCTCCAGTAGCCCGAAAGTCATATACACCGTTTTCTCCAGTCGCCAAAATATCAACACGCAATGTATCAAAAATCGCCTGAGACATCTGGCTACTCAAGAATCTAACCCATATCAATCTATATAATTTATATTGATCAGTAGATAGATTGTCTTTTACGGACTCGGGGGTACGAAATATAGAAGTGGGTCTTATTGCTTCATGTGCCTCTTGAGAAGATTTGCCTTTACTATATCTTGGCGGACTATCTGGCAAGTATTCCTCTCCATAATTTTCACCAATAAATTTACGCGCCTGCTGCTGAGATTGAGGTGACACTTGTACACTATCCGTCCTCATATACGTAATAAGACCACCATCATCCATACCTTCCTCGCCCTGATACAACTGCTGAGCGATAGCCATGGTTTTTCCAACAGGGAAATTAAGCTTTCTTGAAGCTTCCTGTTGCATTGTACTAGTACGAAATGGAGCATAGGGCTTACGATGACGTTCTCCTCTCCGAACAGTTTGTACTTTCCAACGAGATTTTTCTAAATCGGACAAAATCGGCTTAACTTGTGACTCATTGGCGATATGAAAATCTTTATCAATACCTACAGTATCGCCATCAACCTTACGCAAACTTGCTTCGAAGTATTTTTCATCCGTTTTATTCAATTCCTTTAATAATTGAGCTTTAACTCCCCAATGCTCTTTAGCTACATGGGCATCAATAGCACGCTGCCGCTCAACTATAAGACGCACAGCTACCGATTGCACTCTACCAGCACTCAATCTTCCTGCCACTTTCTTCCACAAAAGCTGCGAAAGTGAAAACCCTACCAACCTATCCAGTATCCTACGAGTTTCCTGAGCATTAACCAATTTCATGTTTATGCTTCTAGGTTGTTCGAAAGCTTTCTTTATAGCGCTCTTCGTAATCTCATGAAAAGTCACTCGCCGGAGCCTATCTTCTTCAACCTCTAGCACCTCAGCTAGATGCCAAGCAATGGCTTCACCTTCCCTATCAAGATCTGTAGCTAGATAAACCTCTGATGCTCGAGACGCAATCTTTTTTAACTCCTTAACTATTGGCCTTTTATCATTTGGAACTCTATACTCTGGCTCAAAATCATTGTCCGGATCAACTGCCATCCGGGATTTAAGTAGATCGCGCACATGTCCAACAGAAGGCTCCACCTTATATCCTTTACCAAGGATCCTTTCAATAGTCCTAGCCTTCGTGTTGGACTCTACTATAACAAATTTGCCCTTCTTCTTTTTTTTGTTACGAGCAGTTTTTCGAGGCTTAGATGGAGTTGGCACTGGCGGCTCAAGCCCTTCATGGGCCGGGGTATTGCCCATACGATAAAGTCCTGTACCACATTCGCCACATACTCCTTTAGTGCCTGGTTGTGCCTTCTTAGTATATGTAGCGACAGGGTTTTGTACAGTTCGCTTTACCTTACATTTAACGCAATAAGCTTCCATAAAATATTACTCAGTTAACTATAACAGTGACAATTTATTCTCATCATGTAGAGCATTAACAACCCGCTTAACATCTTCTGATCTGTCAGAAGCACACACCAATAGTACATCTGGTGTGTCAATAATGATTAAGTTTTCAACGCCAATAGTAGCAACTAATTTGCTCGATTCCACCAAAGTGTTAGAAGTATCAATCGCATGATGCGTCCCACCCAACAATACATTTCCCAAATCATCCGAATCGGATGTATTTAATACTGACAACCAACTACCTACATCACTCCAACCAATACTGATTGGAATTACACACACATCCTCCGCATTCTCCATAATCGCGTAATCGATACTATCTTTTGGAATTGTTGGCCATGCTCTAGATAGGGTATCATCCTGCAAACCAGTACCTATTGATTCGACTAGTTCTTCAAGTACCACAAATGTCTCTGGTATTTGCTTCCTGAATTCTGACTGCACCGTTCTAGTACTCCAGACAAACATGCCAGAATTCCAAGAATGCTCTCCATCAGCTGACATTGTAACAGCAGCAATCTCATTTGGCTTCTCCTTAAACCTTTTAACATCATAAATGGCGGACGCAGTGGTAGTCCTTCTGGATCCCCCTCTCTGGATATATCCATAACCCGTAGATGGAAAACTAGGTTCAATCCCTAAAGTGACAATAGATCCAGTGCGAGCAACTTCACTTGCGTCCATTAAAACGTTTTGAAAACCAGAAACATCAGTTATCAAGTGGTCTGCTGTAAGACATGCTATTACTGCCTCACCTCCTGCTAAATACTCGGCATAAAAAGCACCCAACCCAATTACAGGAGCAGTACCGCGACCTTCTGGTTCGACCAAAAAGTTCGCTCTCGGAATACTAGGAGACTGCTCCATCAATTTCGAAACCATATCACCTGCAGTGATAACAATAATATTTTCTGGAGCCAATATTGGTTCAAGACGGTCAACAGCAAGCTGATAAAGAGTCCGTTCACCAGACAGATGCAACAGCTGTTTTGGGTGTTTTCGCCGCGACAATGGCCAAAGCCGAGTGCCCGACCCACCTGCCATTATAACTGCGTAAAATGGAATCTCCATTACATTTGCCTCTTATCTAAATAATAGCTTTTGGACAAAAGCTTGCAAGCTTACTCAATAAAATATCATCTAACTGAAGATGAAAACAGTACCACATAGGGACATCCTAATAACTACCGAAATCAGCCCGAAAGGATATCATAATAATTCAGAGGATGTCAACCACCTGCCAAACAAATGCTAGCTCTTACGCATTCCAGGCATCAAACGCACAGTCATTTTTCTTTCCATCAAATCAACACTCTTAATTACCGACTTAATTGCAGGCAAGAGTATTTCACCATCCTCCCCATTGATGGAATATACATCATTTGCTCCTGTTGGTAACACTTCTGATAAGTCACCAATATGTTCTCCATTTTCAGTAAATACCGAAAGTCCAATTAAATCAGTTACATAATATTCATTTGGTCTAAGGGGCTTCATTTGGTCAACAGATATGAACACCTTAGACCCGCGTAAAATATCTGCATTATTCCTATCATCACAACCAGTTAATTTCACCAGAAGACCGTTACGATGAACACGAAACGATTCTAATTCATAGGGCACTTGACGCATGCCTAGCAACACTTTGCTTGTTTGTCCATCCAAAAACTTGTCGGCCTTATTGATGATCTTAATCCATACTTCACCCTTCACGCCATGCGGCCGAGTTATGACTCCAACCAATAATAAATTAGGCCCAGAAGTGTCTTGCACTTCTGGGCCTACAATTGGTTTACCTTCAGTATTACGATTGGGAGATTCTTTCACTCGATATCCAATTCCACTCTCATACCATGTTCCGAACCTAAAACACGCAGAAGTGACCTAATTGAATTAACTGTCCGTCCTTTACGACCTATTATTCTACCCATATCCTCTTGAGCTACATTAACATTTACTGTAACTGTACCTTGTTCCTCACTAACATTTACTAGGATATGCTCGTGGTTCGAAACTAATGATTTAACAATATATTCTACGAATTCTTTTATTGGTTCCATTTATCCTAAATCCTAACAACAAACATTGTTAAAAAGTCTGGATTTATTTACTGTCCTACTATTGCTATTTTCCTTCATCTGGTTTTTCTGAATCAGATTCGTTGCTGCTATCTTTTGAGTCCTCTGCGGGCACTTCTTCATTGCTCGATGTTGCTTCTTGTGTTTGCTCGCTAGCATCCACCACATCTTCTGCCTCACCCTTGCCTTCCTCATCCTCCGCGAGAGACTCATCAGATTCAGCTTCGGGTTGTTCGGAGATATCATCGCTAGGATCCTCAGAGACTTCAACATTCTCCTCAGCAACCACATCTTCCTGTGCATCCTCCGACTCCGTTTCAGTCTGCTCTAATTTGTCTTCGCTGGACTCAGTAGAGTCTTGAGTGCTATCCTCTATGACATTATTATCATCTAACTCGGCATCATCACTTGACTTTTTATTGGACAATGATTTCTCCGGAGCAGCATGCCTCGTTTTCGTCGGACTCGGCCTAGCTTCTGCAGCATCGACAGATTCCTGAACAAGTTGTATAACATCCTCACCATTCTTCATCCGAGTAAATCTATCAAGGGTTCCAGTCCAACCAAAAATACGATTCACAGCATCCGAAGGCTGGGCCCCATTACCTAGCCAATAATAAGCACGCTCTTCATCGACTTTGGCGACTGATGGCTCTGTACGCGGATTATAATGTCCTATAATCTCCACAAACTTCCCATCACGTGCAGCTCTCTGGTCAGTAACCACAATTCTATATGTAGGCTGCTTTCTGCCACCCTGCCGACGCAATCTAATCCTTAACATCTTTTTTTCTCCTAGTTACATTAGCGGCGAAATTGTAACCTTACGCAGATTTTTAGTCAAGTAATGAACACTTAACATTATACATGCACTGTAAAATATACAATAACAATAAATTGCATCTTAATCATCGAAGCTATGTACTCTAATCTAAGTCTTGGATATCGACGGCGCCGTAAATCAGTAAAATTAGCAGCATGGATTTCACTATTATCAATGTTGGCAGCTAGCATCCTCACCGGATACCACTACATATTATTCAGCAATTATCATTACATCCTACCCGAAGGAGTATTACTAGCTGATGTAGCAGTAGAAAACTTACACCGGGACAAAGCTCTAGCAAAACTATACAGCATATACAATAGTCCTATAACCATATATTATGAAAACACAAGCTTTATATTAGATCCCACCCAAATTGAATTCCAGATCAAAGGGGACGCAATGCTTAAAGACCTTGATCTACCAAAACAAGCTTTGCGTTTCTGGTTTAATTTGCTCGGACAACAGCAAGCACCATATCCTCAAAATGTACCATTGCAAGCTGCCTACTCCAATTCCAAGCTACGTGAATTCCTACATGACGTTGCCATAAGATATGATCGTCCAGTGTATGCTCCAATGACTGACCTTAAGCATTTAATGACCATCACCAGCCCACCCGGCACATCACTACAAATAGATGAGTCTATTAGCGCAATATCCACAGCACTTAGTAAATCAGCAGACAGAAATGTGCAACTTATAGTTAAAACCGAACCAGCGATATCTCCAACCTTCAAAACACTAGAAATTCAATTAGGTGACTATCTGAAAACTGAGAGCTTTAAAGGCCTACTAAGTATTTTTATTGCTGATTTAAACACAAACACTATCCTACATCGCAACTGGATGGAAGGAACTGAACTAACAACTGACCCTGATATAGCTTTTTCAGGAATGAGCATAATTAAAATCACATTTTTGGTCGAATTTTATAGGCAAATCAATAATGAAGGAGCATTACCTTATGAGTTAGACCTTATTGAAAAATCGATTACAGAAAGTTCGAATTGGACAAGCAACGTACTAATAGACTGGATAGGTGACCTTGACCCAAACCTTGGTCTCAAACGCTTGAACAACACCTACAATATGCTGGGCCTAAATAGCACCTTCATTGGAGGACTTTACGATAGCGAAGAAATCCCAGGATTTCGGCATACGCCAGCAAATTCTAGAACTGATATCACAACCGAACCTGATCCATACATGCAAACTACGGCATCGGACATAGGCTTGTTGTTAAAGGGCATATATGAATGCTCAAGATATAACACTGGTCTACTTATAGAGGTTTTCGGAGATCAAATCACACAATCAGAATGTTTATCTATGATCGAATGGCTATCAAAAAACAAAATCGGTGTGTTACTTGAAGCTGGAGTTCCTGAAGGGACAAAAATAGCTCATAAACACGGCTGGGCCGAGGGAGAACCAATAGGTGATGCAGGAATTGTCTTTACACCATCAGGAGACTATGTAATCGTATATTATATCTGGGTCCCCGAATATACATATTGGGACAACAATGCACGAATTCTCTCAGACATAAACAAGGCGATATATTACCACTTCAATCCAATCATACATGCACCTTGACTCCCTTCCAAATCCACCTTACAGAGTGACACCATCAACTTCGCTAAATAAAGGATTATTCTGATCCCTTGAAGACACCTGAGGGTCATCTACTTGCCAATCAACCGCAAGCTCAGGATCGTTCCAAGCTACACCATACTCATCTTTTCCATCATAATAATTGCTAACTATGTAATTTACTGTAGCCTCGGTCAAAGTAACAAATCCGTGTGCTACACCAGGTGGTATTAACAGCCCTTTCATGCTACCACCATCCATCTCCACTATTTCTACTGATCGAAATGTAGATCTGTTTGTACGTAAATCACAAAGAGCTACTCTAATATGACCTCTAGGTGTCAACCAATAATCGTATTGATGATGGTGATAGTGCAATCCTCTAAGAACATTGGCATCCGAATCAGAACGATTTGCTTGTATATTACTCCAGTCAACTTGAGGAAACCATTCCGCTCTAAACGTCTCTCTAAATGTGCCTCTTTTGTCCCCATAAGGAGAAAACAGAACATGTTGCACACCTTCAATTATGTTGCTATCAATCACTAAATTTTCCATAATAGCTACCCAGTATATAAACCGACAATATATCTCAACCTTTCTTATTCCATAAAATAAAACTGTGCGCTCGGTGAGATTTGAACTCACACGACCTCAACGGCCACCAGGCCCTCAACCTGACGCGTCTGCCAATTCCGCCACGAGCGCTAACTGAGGCGATTATAGCATTGCACTATTTAGTGTCAACGTTATATATTTTTGCGTATCGAAAGCATCTAACTGGTGTTTACAACAATTAGAACATGTTATATTCTCAAGTCAGGTACTCTGAATGAAAGACAGACCACGACGTATTGCCTTAGATGGTATGGGGAGTGACGACTATCCATTCCCAGAACTACATGGCGCCCTAGCTGCGGCATCAGAATTTGGCTACGAGATACTAATAACTGGTGATGAAGCACTACTAGTACCGGCGTTACAACAAATCGACAACACGTCGAACACTAAGATAAGTATTGTTCATGCACCAGAAAAAATAGAGTCTGATGAATCTCCGGCATTCTCATCTCGTATCAAAACAAAAAACTCAATTGCTGCAGGCATGCGACTACTGAAAAATGGAGAAGCTGATGCTTTTGTGTCTGCTGGCAACACAGGTGCAATTTTGGCAAACGGATTGATTACTTTAAGGCGCATGCCCTATACCCGCAGACCAGCAATCGCTGTTCTCATTCCTGTTGCACAAGGATATTTTATTTTGTTGGATGTAGGAGCAAGCAGCGACTGCAAGGCAGATTTCCTCCATCAGTTTGCGATCATGGGAAACTTGTATGCAAACAAAGTGCTAGGAATACCACGTCCGACAGTGGGACTGTTATCTAACGGCGAAGAGGAAAACAAAGGAAACCTACTCACAAAAGAAGCCCACGCACTTATAAAGCATGATCAAAATATCAACTTTATAGGTAACGTTGAAGGAAAAGAAATGTTTGCCGGGGTAGCAGATGTAGTGATAACAGATGGGTTCACTGGAAACGTATCACTAAAAATAACTGAAGCAGTTGCAAAGATGGTTACAATGCTAGTAAAAGATGCCATCAAATCTAACATCCTTTCAATGCTGGGAGGTGTCCTAGTACGCAAATCAATTCAAAATATCGCACGCACCTTAGACCCAAACGAACATGGAGGAGCCCCACTATTAGGGCTTAATGGAATAGTTGTCGTAGGACATGGTCGATCTAATAGCCGTGCTATCCGAAGTGCAATAAAAGTTGCTGGCAAAGCAGTAAAACATGACCTATTAGGTGAGTTACAGGCAGCATTAGAGAAACAGACAAAGAGCTACTCGTAAATACAAACTCTTCAGATTTGACAATTTTAATTACTAAGTCTGTAAACTATATAGCATGTATAATGCCGACACACACTAGTCTAATTCGAACATTAAAACTAATTACTTACATTCAAAACATAGGGCAACATGCAAATACTTACCAATGAAAAACTAATAAAAAGATATGCGTTAGTATCCAAAGTATTGTCAACAACCGGGATACTGGTGCTACTTTCTGGACTAGCAGCATCATTCCTTCGGCCAGAATTGTATTACTTACCATTCTACACACTTATTGCAGGCTTCATGCTATCTAATGTAGGTATGTACCTAGCCAACAGATATGTGCGCGAGCCACGTCCAGATCTGGTATTACGCAATTCAATGAAAGGGCTTGATGACAGATATCTTCTGTACCAATATTACTTGCCCGCACAACACACTATAGTCACACCCTCTGGAGTCTATGCGGTCACACCAAAATTCCAAGGAGGAACGGTTGAGTGGAATGACAACCGCAAACGCTTCCGACACCGTGGAGTGAGTATGTACAGAAAAATATTTGGACAAGAATCTTTGGGTCAACCTATCATCGAAGCTCAAGCCGAAGCGCAACGATTAGCAAAATTCCTCAATAAAAAATTCGGTGACGGCGCCCCTGATGTTTACCCAATTCTAGTATTCACAAATTCTAAAATTGAATTTGAAAATATCAAAGAGACGCCTATACCAGTGCTCAAAGCAAAACGTCTCAACGCCTATCTGCGCAAACAACCACATCGATCAACTCTGAGCGATCAACAAATCAAAGACTTAGAACCTACTTAGCTCCTGAACAACCAAGTAGCTATGGTACAATCTCGCCCATCTACTAAGTTTGCCCCCATCGTCTAGTGGACTAGGACATGGCCCTCTCAAGGCCAAGACCGGGGTTCGAACCCCCGTGGGGGCACACCACAATGAGTATACGCACTTCCCAACAAAGGAGAGAACGTATATGAAGACAAAACACAAAAAATACACCTCGGCTGTTGACGCTATCGGCAATACTCCAATTGTTAAACTCCAAAACATCGTACCGGCCAACTGCGCCAACGTATACACTAAGCTCGAATCATACAATCCCACTGGTTCAAAGAAAGACAGGATGGCCCTTGCCATGATAGAGGGTGCAGAGAAAAGAGGCGAACTTCATCCAGGGATGACAGTCGTCGAATATACTGGTGGCAGCACCGGCTCAGCACTTGCGTTCGTCTGCGCAGTAAAGGGATATAAATTTCATGTAGTCTCTTCCGATGCATTCGGACGAGAGAAGCTCGACACTATGCGCGCACTCGGAGCTAATCTAGAGGTCATAAAAAGCCAAGACGGCAAAATAACTCCGGAACTAATCAGTCGCATGATTAAACGTGCAGCACAGATAGCTAGCGAACCAGATACGTTCTTCACCAATCAACTGAGTAATCCTGATATCATCTATGGATTTGAGAAGATGGGAAATGAGATAATCGAGCAGATAGCTGGACCAATCGATGGTTTCTGCGACTCCATAGGAACAGCCGGATCACTAATGGGAGTATCTCGAGCTCTGTAAAAAGCGGGTCAAGACACACTTGTCATTGCACTTGAACCATCATCCTCCCCTATTCTTACCAATGGAACAACTGGCGGACACAATGTCGAAGGTGTAGGACTCGGCTTAATCCCGGAACTTCTCGACAATGAATACTATGATGAAGCAAGAACAGTTGACGAGAATGAAGCACGACGAACAGCACTCAGCCTCGCCCGAAAAGAAGGGATTTTCGTCGGAACCTCATCAGGAATGAACATAGCCGGAGCCATCAAACTTGCGAAGGAACTCGGCCCAGACAAGACAGTAGTAGCCATCGCTTGTGATACGGGCTTGAAATATCTCACAGAAGGCCTCTTCTCTCAGTAACTCATCATAATTTCAACAAGATCAATTAAAAACTTGAAGTGCCAGCTGTCAAAATCTGAAGCTCATATTGTGGCATACATACATAGCCATTGTTTGTAATATAATATGAGTATTCCAAATACTTAGATAATCATAATTACTGATGAAATAATCATGAATATAGCAAGATTTCCTAGACTACGTTACGGTCACCTACCCACACCAATAGAACTACTAAAAAACCTGACTAGTCACCTTAAGGGTCCGAACATCTGGATCAAACGCGATGATTGTACTGGCATGTCTACTGGTGGCAACAAAACTCGTAAACTCGAGTTTCTTATGGCTGAAGCACAAGACCAAAACGCTGACATTGTCCTTACATTAGGAGCAACGCAATCAAACCATGCCCGACAAACTGTCGCTTTTGCAGCTCGCATGGGAATTAAAAGCCACCTATTGTTAGAGAACCGAACAGGTATAGATGATATAAATTACAGACAAAATGGCAATGTATTGCTCGATCAGCTACATGGGACTACCATAGAAGAACATCCTGCTGACACTGACATGGATGCTGCAATGGAAACTGCCGCTAACCGACTACGCAGTGAAGGTCACAAGCCCTATACCATACCTGGAGGAGGCTCCAATCCAGTAGGTGCGTTAGGTTATGTAAACGCAGCTACAGAAATAGTAACACAGGCAAACGACCTAGGTGTACCATTTACCCACATAGTACATGCAACAGGAAGCACAGGCACTCAAGCTGGAATGGTCACCGGATTAAAAGGCACACACAGCAATATACCACTGTTAGGAATAAGTGTTCGTTCAGCAAAAAACATACAGGAAGAAAACGTCTTTCGACTTGCTGCTTCTACAGCAGAACTAGTCGATTGCCCAGGTCTTGTCAGCAGAAGTGATGTTGTGGTAGATAGCAACTATGTTGGTGAGGGATATGGGATCCCTACGGACGAAACTATTGAAGCTATTCAGCTCTTAGCACAAAAGGAGGGGATTCTACTTGATCCCGTCTACTCCGGTAAAGCCATGGCAGGACTGATAGACCTAATTAGAAAGGGAAGGTTCAATCGCAATGAAAATGTGCTATTTGTACACACTGGTGGTACTGCCGGACTTTTTGGGTACACATCCTTCTTCAGTTGATAAATTTAATCATTACAACATAGATCAAACTATTTGCACCCAAATATTGCTTGAGTCCAAATATATAGCATACGCTAAACAATAGCAATACAATCACTATGAACATCACAGAATGGCTTGCATTATCCTTAGCTCTAATACTTGGAGCAATGTCACCTGGGCCATCCTTAGCTGTAGTAATCCGTAACACTACATCTGGTAGACCAGCTAATGGCATATGTACCGGCATAGGTCATGGACTCGGGTTTGGTATATACGCATTTATAACAGCAGTTAGTTTGTCCATACTAATTGAGTTTCAAAACTCGATAGAAACCTTTCTCCGCATTTCCGGCACAATTATACTTTTGTGGATCAGCTATACCTTTTTGACCGCTTCTAATATTGAAACATATGCAAATAATGAAATCAAATCCAATCATTATTCATTGTATAAAAGTTTCTCTCAAGGATTTGCAATAGCACTATTTAACCCCAAGATATTAGCCTTTATGATTGCCGTATATGCCCCATTAATTAAATCGGGATACGCATTGATACAGTACTTTTACATGGGACTACTAGGCACATTAATAGATGGATTGTGGTACATCAGTGTGTCCACAGTCCTATCTAAAACATCAGCACTTAATTTCCTACAGACCAAATCGGACATAATGAATAAGGCAATAGGTATACTGTTAGCTCTATACGCAGTGGGATTAGCATTAAATATTATTTAATATCCTGTATACAACCACGTTCTAATATGTCTTTCATCAATCAAAATTCCTATGTCATAACTTCCATCATAATACTCATGGTTATGGCGTCTGTATTATTCAGAGACGGTATTCGATTATTAGATATAACTGCCATAACAGTAGCCGCGGCAACTTTTTTTGTTTCATGGCTTTTAGTACGGCCGACACAAAGTATCTTGACGAATATCTATGAAGCAGGTGATATTTTCACCAATGAAGATATGCCCATTCTACTAGAATTTCAATCAGAGTATTGAATAGCATGTATTAGCATTAAACCTGTCGTCGACAGGTTAGAAATGACACAACAGGATAAGCTTCGTATAATTCGGGTTAACGTACACGACACTGTGGGAAAGCTATTAGCTATAGAATACCGTGTAACTAACGTTCCCGTGTTTATTTTTTTTGACAATCAATCCAATGAAATATGGCGTTCGGTAGGACAACTAGACTACGATCAGGTAGTGTCTAGTACGGATGCTTATAACCCTGATTAGAACCTAATTACAATTGTCGGCCTAACACCCTAGTCCTCTATTTTCCCAGAAGGATTCAGACCAAGCAACTATACCCAATCTTCATCACTGGCCTGATTACTACAGATTTAGTGCATTTCGATCAAACACTACCAATTCTCAAGACCATGTAATAGCTTAAAAACTAGTGCGAATGCTCCATATCCAATCCACAGCAAAGAGGAGATTTTATTTTACCGCAGTCGTTGGGACATTCAGAGACTGATACACTGCTGCCATCATCTTTGACAAGCTCCTTGTGCACTAGTTCGGCCCCACAACTGCCGCACATTATAGGTGCCACTTCCATTCCGCAATCACTACATATATATTTTCCCATCTCGATACCTCCAACTTATTGTCTTGTTCACCGGTATTCTATCTTATTATTCGCAACACAACCATACAGAAACTCAAAGAAAATTATTACTTAATATATGTTAATAAATAACCGTATATTTCTTAAAGTAATATATATAATATATTGCATAATTCAATAAAATACAATTATGGTGGCTTAAATGCTAATCACCTCCAAAGATAGAAATACAAATCGAAAGAAATTTATAGGATCTAAACAATGAATAACACAACCACACTGATACCTGTAGCCAATCTAGCCGTGGGACTCATACCTGCTTGCGCAGTTTTAATTGTTTTATTCCTGTGGAAACATGAATACCCAAAAGCACTATATGCTTTTGGCAGAATGGTTTTGCAGTTAATGCTAATTGGATACTTTCTTAACCATTTGTTTGGCGTAGATAGCGCAGCTCTTGCAGTTACGGTACTTGCAATCATGTTAATAGCTGCCAGCTGGATATCAATACGTAGCTCAAAACAAGATTTCAGACGTTCTTATCCCATAGCATTTACTTCGATCGCAATCGGAGGAGGCACGACATTAATAGTAGTAACGCAAGGAGTGCTTGTGCTCGACCCATGGTATCAAGCTTCGGTAATGATACCTGTAGCTGGAATGATTTTTTCTAGCGCTATGAATAGCGTCAGTCTTACTGTTGAACGATTTAATGCTGAGCTCACGCAGGGAAAAGAATATTACCAAGCGAGAGCAATAGCATTACAAGCTGCGCTGATACCAATAACTAATTCTCTACTTGCAGTTGGCCTAGTATCATTACCTGGAATGATGACAGGACAGATCCTATCTGGGATAGAACCACTAATTGCTGTGAGGTACCAAATTATGGTTATGTGCATGGCTTATGGTTCAGCTGGAATTTCTACTATATGCTATCTAGCACTAGCAGGTCGATCACCCATCACACTCCGCTAAATCGACCAACAACAAATCGAGTATACACCTAACATTAGAACCTATTGACATTATTAAATAGCAACAATACAATCTGTATGTATTAGCCAATACTAGAATAATCTATAATCAAAGATAAGTGAATACTAAGGTGTTCAAATGGGTCTAGGCATATCATCTGTGCAAAATATACTTGAACTATGGCAGCAAGGTAACCTCAAAAATATAAATAGTGTTATTGAAATGGGGTCTCAAGAACTTCATTTAAAATCGGCTGATTTTGAAGACTTGTTAAGCACAGCATATATTACAGATTATGATAAAACCCCCTTCACTTCATTGGATAATTGGCCTAGACAACCTCGATGCAGTGCTAAGCCATTTTACGAACTACTAGGAATTAAAGAGTATTGCAGCCTAGACATGAATGCTGAACATGGGTCCATAGTTCATGATTATAACCTTCCTCTGGAAGACACTTCTCTATATAATAAATTCGACCTTGTAACTGATCATGGAGATTGCGAACATGCTTTTGATATTGCAGAAGCATATAGAACAGTACATAAATTATGCAAACCTGGAGGACTAATAATAATATCGCAAGTATTGTGGGGAGGCAACGGATACTTTCTTTATGATAAAAAATTCTTTGAGAGCATAGCAGCCGCAAACAAATATTCAATTGTGTACAATTCATATGTCATTTCACCTGGAACAAAAACTGAACATGGAACAGATCATCAATTTCACATACCTATGAACAGGGAGCTTCTAAATACTATAGATAAGTCAAACATTAAAGGAATATCCGTATATGCAGTTATGCAGAAACATACTAATGCGGAGTTTGAAATACCTTATCAGAACGATTTTATGTCCAACAAACAAAGTCATTTCGGTTTTAACCGCCTATACAGTAAGGACCCTCCCGCATATTCATATATACCCACATTCAATCTAGAAATGATATCTGGCCGTGTACTATTCAGAGAAATGTCCAGACGAATTAGAAATAAGTTGTTCAAATAATACAATTATTGCTATCATTTTCTGCAACATTGTATAGAATAAATATAGAGATTTGTGATTGCTGCCATACCAACACATCTGTAATATAAATAAATTAATGAGAGGAAAATTATGTTAGCAGCTCATCTACGTATCTACACTATCAACAAGGGCTTTATTGACAGTTGGATAACAATGTTTCATGAAGAATTGATTCCTATTATGAACGATGCTGGAATGAAGGTGGAAAGCACATGGGTAAACATGGAAAAATCTCAATTCATATGGATACGCTCGTATGGGGATAGTTTTAATAATTATGATGCAATGACTGAAGCTTATAAAGGATGTGATTGGTGGAAAGCCAATGTAGATAGAGTGAAAAACCATATAGCTCATATGGAAGTCATAGAAATCCAATCATCCTAGGAGTTAAAATCGATACTAAGCTACCTAAAACTGATGAAGTAGAGAAAACACAGCAAGAAGATGGTCGCGCTGGATGTATCCTTAGTGCAGTATTTGTCATACTGTGTATTTTCTTTGCACTATGGAGGTTTAGTTAAGTTGCCAATACTGTATTTGAGACATATATACGCCGGATTGGCAAATTTTGAGATATACACCAGTTATATGTAGTACTAACTTAGATCTATCCGTACTCATCATATCCCGCACTGCCGCCCATTTAGTCACCTCAAATTCATTTTTAGTCAACTAATCCGATCAAAACCCCACACAAATATTTGCGCCTATACGCAGATTAGGCACCATAGATGATTGTTAGATACTTAATTACATAAACAATACGTGTGCATCACATTTGTATATTGCTAAATATTGACAGAAATGCATAACAATGCAATAATAGAACAGGTGTTCTATTAGAGGGATGTTATGCGCATTCTATGTATGAGATTACCCCAACTTCCTATTGAAGTAGAGATACAACGCAAACCTCAACTAGCAAGGAAGCCTTTAGTATTGCTACGACCATGTAACCAACGTGTGTTAATTGCTTCGAAATCATTAAGTGATATCGGTATTATTCCTGGAGAATCACGCCGTAGCGTGGAACAACGCTATCCAAATGCGTTTTTTCTAACTGCTACAGAGGCCTTATATCAAAAAAAGCACACTCAAATCAAAAACATATTGGGCAGATTCTGTACAGATATTGAAAGCAACTCTTTAGGAGAATTTTTTATATCAATAACTATGCTTTCACGCATCTTTAAATCTGAAGATGATCTATCAGTTAAGGTTATACAACAGATAGTATCAGAAACACAACTGCCAGTCACTGTAGCTATAGCCGGAAATAAATTCACTGCCTATTGTGCATCACTACAAGCAGATCCTACTTGTACTATTCCAGCTGGAAAAGAAGCTGATTTTCTAGCATCTCTTCCGCTAACCCATCTAATCAATCCACCTTCAGAGTTGTTACGTCGCCTAAATATATTCGGAATCAGAACTCTAGGAGAATTTGCACAATTACCACATGGGTCCGTAGTACGTCAATTTGGGCCAGAATTGGCTCACTTTCACGATATGGCATGTGGGAATGATAATAGAATCCTGAAACCCTTCACATATCCCCCCACTATTATATTATCTAAAACACTTCCTGATCCATTATCTGATATCAAACCAACACAAAACATTCTACAGAAACTAACCAAACAACTATCTCAACGCCTTGAACAATCAGGATATCACGCTAACACACTAACACTGTCTACAACAGACGAGAACGAACATAGTCAACATATAAGCACTACTCTTAAACCTCCTACATCAACACACATGCGGTTACAGCACACATCATCAAATTTATTAAACCAACTAAAAAGCACTTCTCCTATTGTCGAAATAGAATTAAAAGCATATCCATTACATGAGTGGCATAAAAATACACGTCAAATAAAACTATTCGAACAACACAAGAGTGTCTACAACAAGCATCACCTCCAAAGAACTGTACATAGCTTAAAACAGCGTTTTGGAGAGCATGCAATACAGTTTGCAGATACCTTGGATCCACCAAAGCCAAAAAATTTACAAGTTCACTGCAATCCCATAGGCACACCAAACAAACTACAGATCAGAAAAAAAACGTATGTAGTGAAATACATACATCAACACTGGCGTGTGCAATCACACTGGTGGGACAAATCCATTAAACGAGACTACTATCAGGTCAATATTTCCGATGGACGCATGATAACTCTCTTTTGTGACCACAAACAAACTTGGTTTCTAGATCGTGCCATACATTGAGTTACACTCTCATTCATATTATTCCCTACTTGATGGTGTGCCCACACCCGAAGACTTGGTAAAACAAGCAGCGAAGTGGGAGATGCCTGCCATAGCACTTACGGACCATAATGGGCTGTATGGAATACCACGCTTTTGGAAAGCATCACAAAAAGCCGGCATAAAAGCAATAATTGGATGTGAGGTTACTTTAGATAACAAATGCGGCCATTTAACTCTGTTAGCTGAAAATCAAATTGGATACTCTAATCTATGTCGTCTTATAACACTTTCTCACCACAAAAGTAAAAAAGGTGAGGCTTTATTACAAGAAAATACACTAATTGAAAATTCTGCAGGTTTAATTGCACTATCTGGATGTAGAAAAAACTCCATAATACAAGCTTTAATCTCTAGAGATGATCAAGCAGCTATCCATACAGCTTCACGATATTCAGAAATATTTGGGCAAGATTGCTTCTTTTTAGAGATGCAGAATCATCACGAACGCAATGACTATTATATAAATGCGCAAATAGCAAATCTGAGCAACAAACTCAAGCTCCCATTAGTAGCTACCGGAAATGTACACTATCTCACCTCTGAAGAGGCACCTCTACATGATGTTCTTACCTGCATAAGACACAGATTGCCACTAGAACATGCCACTAATTATCTTCGTACCAATCATGAATATTATTTCCGTAGCCCACAACAAATGAAAAAACTCTTTACTGAATATACACAATCTATAAATAACACGCTTTACATATCCGAACGATGCCAAGTAAATCTGCCCTTTGGACCCCAAGTACTACCGCAAATACAGCTGTCTTCTCAAATGAATTCAGATGACAGACTAAGCAAACTATGCCACACAACACTTGCACAGAAAATTGTGTCCGACAAAAACAAATACATTCTGACACTCGATCATGAGCTAAGCATGATATCCGAATACAATTTGGCAAACTATTTCTTAGTAGTTTGGGACCTCATATGTTTCGCACGTAAAAACAATATTCTTTGTCAAGGTCGTGGTAGTGCAGCCAATTCTTTAGTTGCATACCTGCTAGGTATAACCCCTATAGATCCATTAGACACTGGACTAGTCTTCGAACGCTTCTTATCTAGAGAACGCTCAACCACTCCTGACATAGATATTGATTTTGCGGCCGATAGACGAGAGGAGGTTATACAGTACATATACAACAAATATGGTCCTGAGCAAGTGTCTATGGCATGTACTATTGTCACTTTCCGCGCACGTTCAGCACTACGAGATGTAGGATTAGCACTAGGATTTGAAAAAGATACATTGCAAAATGCTACTGCCGTATTAGATGACCACTCCGCATCTTCCTTGCCGGAGTCAAAAAGCATACGTGCAATCCTCAAAGAGGATTTCTACTCTCCCAGGTGGCAAGAGCTACTGCGAATAGCCGCCTTGCTTGAAGGTTTTCCCAGACACCTCGGCATACATAACGGAGGCATGATAGTTTCAAAACAGAAGCTGACTGATTGTATGCCGATTGAACCAGCCAGCATGCAAGAACGAACAGTGGTTCAATGGGATAAAGATTCTTTAGAACTCATGAGCTGGATCAAATTAGATGTGCTCGGTCTGCGCATGCTATCAGCAATCTCTGATGCATGCGCTCTAATAAATCCGTCACCAGAACTAGAGAAACTCAGATTTGATGATTCTGATGTATTTGATATGATTTGCCGCGGAGAGACAATTGGAGTATTCCAGATAGAGAGTCGGGCACAATCATCATTAATCCCTCGCTTCAAACCACGTTCGTTAGCAGACTTAACCATACAAGTAGCATTAATAAGACCTGGGCCGTTACAATCCAACATGGTACACCCTTACCTACTAAGACGCGAAGGAAGAAACCCAACAACCTATCTACACTCACTACTAAAACCAGCACTAAAAGAAACCTTAGGTGTTATTCTTTTTCAAGAACAAGTACTTAAAATAGCTCGTGATCTAGCTGGATTCACTCCAGGAGAAGGAGAACTATTACGTAGAGCTCTAAGACACAAACACACTAAAGAACAAATAAAGCATTTCCATACAAGATTTATAGATGGAGCACAATCACGAGGAGTGAGCACTTTTATAGCCAATCAAATTTTTGATCAATTGAAATCTTTTGGAGGTTACTCGTTCTCAAAAGCACATGCAGCCGCATTTGCAGTTATCACATATTGGTCGGCATGGATACGATGTCATCACCCTACCGAATTCTTCATTGGTGTATTACGAAATCAACCAATGGGATTCTATCCAGAGCATGTTGTAATATCAGATGCCCGAAGAATAGGGGTGCGTTTCTTGCCAGTAGACTTAAGGTATTCTAAAGCTAGAAGCACCTTGCAATCCGGAAAAATACGTCTAGGTTTAAAAACCATACGCGGATTTGGCACGGAACACATCAATCTTCTTTTGCAGGAACGCAAGCTCGCACCTTTTCAATCTTTACCCAATCTAATACAACGCATGAAATTCCCTAGGCCACTAATGGAATCAATTGTTTTATCTGGCGCATTAGATTATTTACATCCTAAAAAACACCGTCGCCAAATACTATGGGAATTAACTGACGCTTATCAAACTACCTCTAGATTGAATGATCTAAAACTGACCATATCTGGAGAACAGGTCGCATTGAAACCCATGACACCTGAACAGAAATTTGCATCCGAGTTCAATGCAACTCAAGTAAGCATCGATAATCACCCTACTTATTTGTACAGAGATGCATTGTCTCATCACAAAACCATACTTGTTTCTCAACTGCACAGCATAAATAACGGACAAAAAGTAAAAGTGGGAGGAATAGTAGTAACACGACAAAGCCCACCTACTGCAAATGGAATTCGTTTTCTGGCCTTGGAAGATAGTAGTGGGATTATTAACGTGGTAATCCATGCTAATACATACAATTCATATCGCATAGAATACTACTCAAACTTTGTGGTAGTTCAAGGGAATTTACAGCTTAAGCATGGTGCTTTAAATTTGATAGCAATACATATAATATCTCTATAAATACCTAGTTACTCTTTGGCAAGATTCTTGCTACTTCATCTATCTAGAATTAGGCAAACACAACTAACCATTACCTATTATTCGATCTATTTGATATTATATGAGCAAGAAATTTACAATAATTGCACTAATTTTGAGTGCCCAATTTATAACATCATGCAACACAGACATACTTATCATAAACACTCCTACGCCAACACCCACACCTCTTCCTACGCCTACTCCCACACCTCCACCAGATCCATGTAGCATTGATGCTATGCGTAAGCTTGCATCCGAAATAAAAATGTTAGCTGACCGTTACATAGCCACAACAGACAGTGGGGAAAGTTGGCTTCCATTGCTACCAGAACTTCTTGATCTTCAAACCGACGTAAAGCACATCTTAAACATTCCTATCTGCATGGAACGAATGAAGAATGCACTTAGTGTGTACACCGCTATTGATATTGATGAACTTCAGGATCTAATGACCAAATTAGCAGAGGGAAATCTCAATAATGCTATACAGACTGCCCGTTCATGGTTTGAAGACAGTGTAATTAACCCTTCCGAATAACACCTACTAGAATAAGCAGCAAAAAAGCGACCGACATCGGTCGCTTTTTTGCTGCTTATATAACTTCTACTTCTACACGCCGAGGCTTGGATTTAGTAGCCTTGGGTATACTAAGTGTCAGCACACCATTCTTTACCACTGCTTTAACTTTATCATGCTCGAACTTAGATCCTAATCGCAAATTGCGATTATATTTACCAACCCTACGCTCGCGCACCAGATATCCATTCTGCTCATCTTCATCTTCAGTAGACATATCAGCAGAAATTGATACTATTTGATCTTCTAGTTTAACTGAGACATCTTCTGCTTCTACACCCGGAATATTGGCAGTCAAAACATACTCATCTTCGCTTTCAGTTACATCCACTTCCAAATGAGTGTCAAACTGAGTTGCCCATGATTGATCAGCCAAACTATCGTTAAAAAAGCTTTCAAAGATACCTCTTATAGGCAGTGCACTTGCAAATGGTGAAAACAATTGCGAATTGGAACTGCGTCTCACTATATTTGTCATCGACTTACCTCCCTGTAAGTTTTTTGCCACTATTAACTACCATAATGATACGGATAAATCATTAACATTACATTTTCGATTCCTATGAAACATATAAGAAACAACAGAGCATATTATTGGGTGTAATAACAGCTAATGTGCGCTTTACTCGAACTGTCGGCGCAATTGCTTTATCGTAGCTGGATGTCCAACACAATCAACATTGATATAACCAGAACACTCTCTAATTTCAGCATAAATCCATAACCTAGGCTCGGAGTATCCCCCAGCGTCATACTGTTCACCGCGACATTCTACACATTTTATAATCTTATCTTTAGATAAATACTGACAACTCTCTACTGTATCAATATACCTATCGCGGAGCCACAGCAACAATTTCTCATATCTAATGAGAAGATCTAAACTAGCGTACTCTATATCTCCGATCTCCTGTTGACGGACAGGAATACTCACAGAATTTTTCATATAAACAAAATTATTTACTTCTCTATAGAATTATTGCGGCACAAGATTTACAACTTCTGAGACAAATACAAACTCATGGCCAGCTTGCTTTAGACGCGGTATTGACTGCTGCAAAGCTAAAAGAGTATTTGCACGCACATGTCCAATACCTACAGCATAACCATGCTGTCTAGACAAATAAGCTAATCTGTCCAGCTGCTCATTAACATAGTTCAAATCATCCACCGAATCCAAAAACAAATCTCTTTCAACTACAGGCACGCCTGCAGCACGCATACTTTCAGCACCCACCGTATGTGCGCTTGTAACACTATCCAGAAAATACAAGTTCTGCCTTCGAAGCTCGGATGCTACAATGCTCATAGAATAAGGGTGTGCTGTAAAAGCTGAGCCCTGATGATTATTCATACCAACAGCAGTAGGAAATTGGACTAAAGCGCTATGTATCCTTGAATATATATTTTCCTTATTCATAGTAGTCAACAACCTGAAGTCAACTTCCCCTGGCGCCGAGCCTACAGCCTGCATAGGCATATGAATTATTAGCTCATATCCATTATCATGAATTAAACTGCCGGTACTAGAGCTAAATTGATTTCCTGGAATTACCGCATATGACAACGAAGCATCCAAACTCAGAAAACCTTCCAAAACCCAGTCATTACGATAACCAAAATCATCAATAACAACAACTATAGCGTCTGGCTTGACAATTCCATTTGCTACTATATTCTCTTCAATATTGCTTGAGTACAAAATTGAGGTAGCTACACTCTCTGTAACCGAACTCTCTCTAACACAGTCGTATGACACTTCTGACGCCTTATTGCTCGAAGACTTCAATTGATAGCGCATGCCTCCAACATAACGAACTAACGACCGATCCATCTGATCACTCTTTACACTACAACTCTCTAAAGCATAAGCTACTTCAACACCCCCGCTAATGAAGACCATGATAGTCAAATTAATCAGTACACGCATAGTACTATTCAGCAAATTCGCAACGCAGACGGTACAAGTTTTCACTATTTTGACACAAACATATTCGGTTTCATATGATTCCAACTAACCATGACGATCAGATAAAATGCCAAGTATCCCCGCAAAAAGTTGGGATCGCGTTACCAGTGATGAAACCAGTAAATGCTCATTTTTTGTATGATGTCCATCACCCTCGATACCCAACCCATCCAACGTCGGTATTCCCAATGCACCAGTAAAATTGCCGTCACTGCCACCCCCAAATTGACCGTGACTCAACTTTAGGTCCAGCTCAACAGCTATCTTTCTTGCAATTTCAAACAACTCCATATTGCCCTCCGACTTCTGAAATAAAGGACGTATCGGACCAGTCTCAACCTCAACACGCACATCGGGATCAGGACTTTCGATTACTCCCATACAATTCTGGATTTCTCTCACAGCTTCTTTGTTAGGAGCAACACATAAAACCTCGGCATGACATTCAGTGGGAATCACATTGACAAAATTGCCTCCATTGATATTCCCAACTCTATATGTAATTTCTTTCGTTACGTCTGAATAACTTTCAACTTGTTCAATTACCTTTGCCATCACGCTGATAGCACTTCGGCCAATTCCCATAGCCACACCCGCATGAGAGGGCTTACCATAAACATGTAGTATGTAACGGAGAAAAGAATGACGACCCGTAATTAGCTTGCCAGGCCTAGCTGGTTCTGGCACTAAGACATATTTATGTGATTGCGCCACTTCTTCAATCAAATGCCGTGTGCTTGGACTTCCAATCTCCTCATCTGGTATGAAAAGGAATGACACTGGCAAACTCAAACCATCCTTGACCTTTAATATTTGTTTGACTACATTACAGGCCATGTACATTCCGCCTTTCATATCAAATACACCAGGTCCAAACAATTTATCACCTTCTCGCCTGATTGGAAGCTCTTTAGAAGTAGTGCCTTCCAAATGCACCGTATCAAGATGACCTAGGATAAGTATCCCCTTTGATTCCGAATTATGTTCAAATCTGAAACTAGCCTGCAGAGCATCACCATAGCCACCTGAACCTGGTGTCCTAACTATATCTGCTCCCATGCCGCTCATAAAACTTTCTGCTACATCCATCATCTTGTTGACAGAATTAGCGTTATAGGTAGGACTCTCGATAGCTGCCCACTCAGAAATACCAGTTATGATCTCTTCCGATTCAAAATTATAAATATCAAAATCCGTCAAAATATTCTCCTTACCCAATTCGAATGTATCACAAGCGCATAAAACGACGGTCGTACTTGCACCTCTGCCGCATCAGATACAATTGCTTCACGCACCCTATCAGAATATTCATGTTGTAATATCTGCGTGTGATCCTCATCTACATTAGACATCTGCTGCAATCCTCGCAATGCAATATGTGCAATGTTACACCTTTTACCACCTAGAGGAAACAGACGGGCATAGGAACAATCATTAAATACTTTAGTAAGCATAGAAATCGAGCGTGGCGTATACTGACGTACTCCATGCCACCTGTAAAGTCTTAGCCCTACACTTGATGGAAGCAAATGCACCTGAATAACAGGTTGAGACCTCTGACTGACAAACGCATGTATATCGTGAAACAACTTAACGTCATCTGTAAAATGCTCTATAGCGCTTTGAGAAAAAACAAAATTTGTTTCCGCCTTAAAACATCGTGTTACATCAGCCACGTCAGTTTGCACAAACGACAAATTAGATAGTTTGCCAACAACCTCCTTCCAGTTATTATGTCGCTTCAAATCCATACCCACATAAGTAGAAACCATATTCCCTGACCATCGCTGTAAACGTACTCCATTGTTTCCAGATCCACACCCTATATCCAGAATATGGACATTTCCAAGCTCAGCACAAATCTCCTGCCAGGGCAATTGAAGCATAAATATTTTTGCCAATGTGCGGGAAGGAGAAGTCATAGTCTCATAAGTTAACTCCCAACTATCTTTCGTTACTACAGGATTAAAATCACCTATTGACAAATTGCTATCAATCCTGGCAGGAAACCAATTGTTGTTAATCCAATTCAAAATCATCCACAATATCTTTTCAAAGTGGTTTAGACCGGTATCACTATTCCATTTGTGCAGCGAACTGCTATTCATCAATTATTATCCTCATCAACAATAATCACTTACTAATTACCACCTTATAACCACGTGTACCATCTTATAGATTTGCCTAATAGCAAATGTAGTCCATTTTATGTTTAACAATGGTCTAACACAAGCTGCTGTCCCTGTCTGGTAGAATCATAACCATGACTAATACTAATGAAACAAGCAATACAAATAGTCACATCAATTCCAACAATAAATATGTAGTAAAACTACGGAATGTAGATAAATCCTTTCAAGTCGGCGACTCTGTAATACCCGTATTGAAAAAACTTAGTCTCGACGTACATCCAGGCGAATTTGTTAGCATCGTTGGACAATCTGGTTGCGGCAAATCTACATTGTTGAATATGATCACCGGAATAGACTTCCCCACTTCCGGCGAAGTGCTAGTTACCAACCAAGATGTAAATACGATGACTGAGAACGAACTAGCTGCGTGGAGAGGCAAAAATGTAGGTATCATATTCCAATTCTTTCAAATGCTGCCTGCACTTAGTCTATTACAGAACGTAATCTTACCAATGGATTTTGCTGGCATACTTCCGCGCAACGAACGAAATAACCGTGCTACCGAACTACTTGAATTGGTCGGTCTAGGTGATCAATTACACAAATTACCTAATATGGTTTCAGGAGGCCAACAGCAGCGCGCTGCTGTTGCTCGTGCGCTGGCTAACGATCCACCATTACTAGTAGCTGATGAACCTACCGGAAATCTAGATACAAGCACTGCAGATGATGTGTTCGATATTTTCCTGAGGTTATCATCTGAGGGAAAGACCATCATTATGGTAACCCATAATCAGATGTTAGCTAACAGAGTTCCTAGAGCAATAGAAATGGACGACGGTCGCATTTCACGTGACGAATCATCCACAATCAAGGTGCCACTCACATGAATGTCTTGTGGCGCAAACTATGGCATGATCTCTGGGAACGTAAATCACGCACTCTGTTAGTAGTAATGAGTGTAGCTGCAGGAGTATTCTGCGTCGGTGCTATTTTTGGTATGAATGATCAATTGTATACCCAGATGGATATTTCACATGCCTCTACCTATCCATCGCATATCAATATGTTCACATTCCAATATCTAGATCAAGATATGGCAGACCAACTTTCAAAAATCGATGGGGTTTTATCAGTAGATATTACAAACCAGATTGGATTGCGTTACAAACTAACATCAGATGATAAATGGCAACCAGGCATGGTGGCTACTCGGCCTGACTACAATGAGCAAACTTATGACCAAATCTCTCTGATAGCAGGTGAGTGGCCGACGAAAAATACTTTAGGGATTGAACGTACAGCTAGTGAGTACTATGGCATTGACATCGGTGACGAAGTACAAATAGAGCTCGCCGACGGTACTGCCCGATGGCTGCCCATAAATGGCATGATACGACATCCCTTTGTTGAACCACCATCTTTTGGTGGCGACGCATTGTTTTTTATGAATCCCCAAGGCCTTGAACGACTAGGGATACCCGAGGGTGAATACTTTAATCTAAAAATACGGGTTTCTCCATTCAGTAGAATGAACTCTGAAGAAATGGCGTTTGAGATCAAAGATCAACTGGGTAAAGAACAAATTTCGGTAGGAGCTACCTTTTATCAAAAACCTGATGAGCATTGGGGGAAGATGTTTCTAGATGGAGTAGTGCTTGTCATGGAAATATTAGCAGTAGCTTCACTCTTCATGAGCGTAGTATTAGTGACTAATACTATGACTGCAATAGTAACCGAACAGACCAATCAAATAGGTATAATCAAAGCAATAGGTGGTCAACGTCGCGCAATCATCCAGTTATATCTTGGTGGCGTTTTAGTTTATGGGATATTAGCCTTAGCAATCTCATTACCTCTAGGTGCTGCTATAGCTTTTGGAGGAAGCCAATGGTTTCTCAATATTTTCAATATAGATCACGAAATCTTTCGTATATCCCAATCAGCTGCAGTTTATCAACTTCTAGCAGCCTTGGCTGTACCGGTGTTAGCAGCCCTATGGCCTGTAATACATGGAGCTGCCATAACTGTCAGAGAGGCCATTGCTAGTTACGGACTGGGAAGTGGGCACTATGGCGGGGATTGGATCGATAAATGGATAGAAAGAATAGGTCAACAACACTTAACTCCGCCACAAACTCTCGCAATAGGCAATATGTTTCGTCGTAAAGGTAGACTTATATTGACCCAATTAGTACTGGTAGCTGCCGGTACGATGTTCATCATGGTAATGAGCTTGTCGAAATCACTAATTACTACCGTATCAAAAGATATGGATAGCCGCGGATATAATCTCCGGTTGATCTTCGTGTGGGATCAACGAGCTTCTCGAGCCATTGATCTAGCTAACTCTGTCCCAGGAGTGGCACGAGCATCTATGTGGTACAGTCATGCAGCGTCAGTGTTGAGATCGGGGCAAGTTGCACGTGATGTAGGGTCTGCTTCTAACTTAGTGGGAATACCTGTAGCAGAGGAAATGTATCGTCCTACTATGTTATCAGGACGCTGGCTAAAACCAGAAGATGGTAACGTTGTAGTGATAAGCAAAGAATTAGCTACTGACAATAACATAGATGTCGGAGATATCATTACCCTAGATTTGGATGTTCTCGGCAGCGACGAATGGCAAGTTGTAGGTATTTTCCAAGTAGTATTCCGCAAAGTAGGAGAACCTGATCCACTTTATGCGCCACTATCTGCAGTATACCGCTCAACCAAAAAGTTCCAGCATGGGACAGATTTGCTGATACGCACAACGTCTCCTGATCCCCAATCAGCAATAGCTGTCAAGGAAGAGTTACAAAATCTATATGAGGACAGAAGGATGCGAGTAAGCGTTTTTGGGACAAGTACTACAGAGGAAGAAAAAGAGTATGCTCTTTTCCAGTTCAGCACTGTGACCCAAATGCTCCTAATGCTAGCTACACTAGTAGCCATAGTTGGTGGACTAGGACTAATGGGGTCTCTGTCCATTAGTGTAGTTGAACGTACTAGAGAAATAGGAGTAATGCGTGCCATCGGTGCACGTTCTAGCACGATCATAAACATGTTTCTTTTGGAAGGACTAGCACAAGGTGTGGTCAGCTGGATACTTTCAGTACCTATTGCATTTGTGATAGCTCAACCTATTTCTCGACAACTGGGACAGGTAATGCTCAAAATGGATCTTGATTTTTATTATAATTGGATCGCCGCATTGATATGGTTAGGAGCAGTAATTGTGCTTGCTATACTTGCTTCTCTCTGGCCTGCACGCACAGCTACAAAAATAAGTGTGCGGCAGAGTCTGTCCTATGCCTAACAAATGACAATTATTAGCGATAAAATATGCTGCTATGAACAACATTCCTAAAACTTACGACTTCAAATCCACGGAAGAACGACTATACAATTGGTGGGAAGAACAAGGCTATTTCAAGCCTCACAACCAACCCCAAAATGAAGACTTCAACCCCAATATACCTACTTATGTTATTGCAATTCCTCCACCCAATGTTACCGGCGAATTACACTTAGGACACGCTATGTTCGTGGCAATGGAAGACCTCATGATCCGTTACCACCGAATGTCCGGGCTGTCCACATTGTGGGTACCAGGATCAGATCATGCAGGCATTGCTACACAATTGCAAGTTGAAAAAGCCCTAGCCGATGAAGGGACCAACCGCGAAGAAATCGGACGCGCTAACTTCCTTGAACGCGCCTGGGAATGGAAACGTGAATATGGAGATAAAATAACCAATCAACTTCGCCGATTAGGAGCATCCTGCGATTGGGACCGAGAGCGATTCACATTAGATGAAGGCTTATCACTTTCTGTGCGAGAGGCTTTTGTACTTCTCTACAACAAAGGATTGATTTATCGAGGGCCTCGATTGATAAACTGGTCGCCTGGACTCAAAACAGCTGTGAGTGATCTAGAAGTCGAATATAGCCAAGAGCCAGCAACACTATACTATTTCAAATACCCACTTAAGGACAACGACGAATATATTCCAGTCGCAACCACAAGACCAGAAACTATCCTAGGTGATACAGCAGTAGCCGTACATCCTGAGGATGAGCGTTACCTAAAATTTGTAGGACAAACAGCATTAGTCCCGATAATTGGACGAGAAATCCCTGTTATAGCTGATGAGTACGTTGATCAACAATTTGGTACAGGAGCACTAAAAATAACGCCTGGACACGATCCCAACGACTATGAAATTGGACAACGGCATAACCTTCCTGTCATATCGGTTCTTGATCGCAATGCCAAGGTCACGGAAGTTGGCGGACCGTATGTTGGCCTTGACCGGTTTGAAGCTCGCAAACAATTATGGTCTGACATGAATAATGCTAACCTCACAGACCGAGAAGAGCCGCACATGCTGAATGTACCAAGAACTCAACGCGGAGGAGAAATTGTAGAACCAATGATTAGCACTCAGTGGTTCGTTAGCATACAACCATTAGCTGAAGCCGCTCTGAAAGCAGTTCAAGATAGGCATATTGTCATCACACCAGATCGCTTTGAAAAGACCTACTCTAACTGGCTAGAAAACATTCGAGACTGGTGTATATCGAGACAGCTCTGGTGGGGACATCGTATACCTGTATGGTATGCGCCAGACGGAAGTATATTTTGTGCACACAACGAAGAAGAAGCATACCGAGAAGCATACAAAAAACTAGGTGAAGACATCACTCTAACACAAGATGAGGATGTCCTTGACACATGGTTCTCATCTGGTCTATGGCCATTCTCTACACTCGGATGGCCTGAAGAAACTGATGATCTGAAATATTTTTATCCAACCACAATGCTCGAAACGGGTTATGACATCTTATTCTTTTGGGTAGCACGCATGATTATGATGGGCATCGAATTCACTGGCCAAGTGCCATTCAAACAGGTTTATCTGCATGGATTAGTACGCGACGAACAGGGTCGTAAAATGAGCAAAACTCTTGGAAACGTCATTGATCCACTAAAAGTCATGGATGAATATGGCACGGATGCATTACGTTTTACTTTACTCACCGGATCTACTCCAGGCAACGATATGAATCTAAGTATTGACCGTGTAAAAGCAAATAGGAACTTTGCCAACAAGATTTGGAATGCCTCACGCTATGTGATCGGTAAAATAAACGCAATCCCACACAATGATTCCAATAACGAACTTTCATTAGCAGACCGCTGGATTCTAGCTCGTTTAGACGAAACCTGCGAAACTTGCACTAGATTGATTGAGCAACATCAATATGGGCAGGCAGGAACTACAGCATATGAATTTATCTGGGGAGAGTATGCAGACTGGTACATAGAAATCTCAAAACTTCAGCTTGCTGACCCAAGTACTTCAGAAACAACTTTGCGAATATTAGTAGGTGTCCTTGATAAAACCTTACGGTTGTTACACCCATTTGTTCCTTTTATAACTGAAGAAATATGGCAGCAACTCAAATCTACATGCAAGGGACGTTTTGTTCCAGAGAATGGATGGCCCGAAGCACTCATTATTGCTCCATGGCCATCCGGGCAGGCATCAGACGCACCTAATGATGTTGCCAATTTCAATCACTTAACAGAAATAATCCGTACAATCAGAAATGCTAGGTCTGAACATAACCTAGCAAACACACAAAAAATAGGGGCCACTATAATAACATCAGACCATTATGACATGATTTCCGAGCAGCAACATATACTAGCATCCCTTGCAAAAATTGAGTCTGAGCGTATAGAGATTAAATCAGTCGATGACAGCTCAATGCCAACAGATATATCATTAGTTGTCAGCACTACTCAAATCTACTTAGACACAAATGAAAATATCGACTCAGAAGCAGAAACAGCGCGCATAGAAAATGAAATAGGCGCCCTAGAAAACCAGATAGAAAGATTGCAGAAACTACTAGACAGTCCTTTTGCTCATAAAGCACCTAAGGATGTAGTCGAAAAAGAACGACAAAGATTGACGGAGCATAGAGCATCTCGCGACACTCTTGCCAAACGCCTTCAAGAATTACAACAATGATCGTTCCTACTTTCCAAGATATATTGCAGGCTCAAAGAACAATTGCTCCTTACCTTAAGCCCACGCCAATTTATCAGTATCCTACCTTAAGCGAAGTATTGGGCACAGAAATATGGGTCAAGCATGAAAACCATCTACCAACACGAGCATTCAAAGTGCGCGGAGGTGTAAATTTCATGGCCCATTTCCACACCAATAACAACAATACTGGTGTAATAACTGCTTCTACCGGAAACCATGGTCAAAGTGTCGCCTATGCAGCTCACCTATTCAACGTGCCTGCTATTGTAGCAATGCCTAATGGTGCCAATGAGGCTAAAGTAAAAGCAACACAAAATTTAGGTGCAGAGGTCCGGTTTGTCGGAAATGACTTTGACGATTGTCGCGAATATATCGAGAATATCTCTGAAAAAGAAGGTCTTCATTACCTGTCATCAGGTGATGACCCACTAATTATAGCTGGTGTCGGCACCTATACTCTAGAAATACTGGAGGATCGTCCAGACATAGACGTGATCATAGTGCCAATTGGAGGCGGCAGCGGCGCTGCTGGCGCTTGTATAGCTGCAAAAGCTATAAACCCGCTAGTTGAAATCATAGGTGTACAGGCAGCGGCAGCACCTGCCGCATATCTATCATGGAAAGAACAGAAATCTGTAGAAGCCAAAATGGAGACATTTGCAGAGGGTTTGGCCACACGCACTGCATTTGATGTACCTCAAAAAATACTACGGGATCATCTAGATGACTTTATTTTAGTGAGCGAGCAAGAATTAGTTGATGCAGTTGTTTTAGGAATTGAAAAAACTCATAACCTGGTCGAAGCTTCAGGAGCTGCATCATTAGCTGCTGCAGCTAAATTAAGAGAAAGATTGCAAGGAAAACGCGTAGCAATTATTATGAGTGGGGGAAATATAACCTTAGAACAATTAAGGCAGCTAATATAGCCTATCTATTTGAGTTGCTTGTCTTTTGTTTTTCACATGTTTATCTAAAAACTGTTCTACGGCAGTAAAATATTTAGAAATGGTGACTTCCTGACGCCATCCATGACCTTCTCCATCAAATACATGAAATTCATGTGGTATGTCACGCTCTCTTAGACTTCTCACTACACCGATAGACTGTTCTATAGGCACAACCTTATCGTCACTACCATGAAATACAATTAATGGGTCAGTAATCTCATCTGCAGATAAAATAGCTGAACGCTGACGATAAATATCCTTATAGGCTGGATACGCGCCAATCAGATTGTGGCAATAGTGACGCTCAAATCTATGAGTATCTTGCGTGAGCCCTATCATGTCAGTCACAGGATAGCTACAGACCCCAGCAGCAAACAAGCCACTACTATGAACTAATGCTAACAATACGGTTGCCCCTCCTGCACTACCGCCCATAGCTACTATACGATTTGGATCTACCAACTTTTCATCAACCAAAAAATGTGATGCGCTAATCAGATCATCACGATCAATCCTACCCCATTCACCGCGCATTTCTAGCATATAATCACGTCCATATCCAGTACTACCTCGGTAATTGACTTGTAACACCGTATATCCTCTACTGGTAAAAAATTGAACCTTTGGATCAAAAGATGATGTGGCCTGTCCTGTGGGGCCACCGTGCACCATGATAATACCGGGAGGTAAACCACTTGACTCAATAATCGGAGGATAATATAGGCCATGGACAATAGTTGTATCGTTGCCGGCCCATCGCACAGGCTTAGGCAAAGATAACCTACTGGAGGAGATAGATCGATCTTGCGCACGCGCAATTACCTGCACATCCATACTATTATCTAATCCCACAGCAACTATACTGGCAGGAATATTTGACCCTGACGCCAGACATGCTATCGTGTTCTCATTTGGACACACATCTATAGTAGTAATATCAGTATAGTTGCTGTCCCAGGCAACTTCAGAGCCAGTACCATCTACACCATATTTCCATAGTCGTACCACCGTATCCTCACTACGCAATGCGTATACTGAATCGCTATTAGAGCTCCATGCAAGTGTACGCATGCCTTGACCCCATGCAGGCCTTGCATGTTCAGCCAAACTACTAGTTAACCGTTTGGCCATCGCATTGTCAAGATCATACAAATATAACTCTCCCCATCCTGTAACATCAGTTACATACGCGATCCATTTGCCATCAGGCGAAAATACAGGTTGAAAAACAGCAATGTCTTTACTTCCATCCAGAACTGCTTTATTAGATTCCCGTAAGCCATGTTTATCATATTCAAGACATATAAGTTGCAACTCTGACCCATCCCAAGGCATTTCTGGGGAATTCCAGCCTACGCAGGCGATATATTCACCAGATTTATGCCAACTCGGCTGCATATAAAACTCATAATCATTAGAAACAACTACCGATGAACCATCACCAATTAATTGACTCACAACTATTTCATCGCTATCCTTGCCACTTACTACATATGCCACATACCTCCCATCAGAACTAACTGTTGGCGATGCAATCATTCCGTCCGATTCAACGATCAGAACCCTTTTACCATCTAGCAATCCCGTACTCCACAATTCATTATCACATGCAGTGAATACCCGCCTATGCGCAATGGTAAAGTCCCCGCCACCATAATTCACACTTGCCCCACCACATGGTATCTCAGTATAAGGATATATATCAGAATCAAACTCCTTCACCATAATTACAGCATCTTGCCCTTTCCTTTGGAGCCATGCTAGTGTTTTGCCATGACTATCCCACTGAATGTCACCAAACCGTTTACCACGCGCCACATCACCTGCACTAATTATCTTGTTATGATTATCCTTATCAAACATAATAAAGATTATAGCTGGGATTGTAAAAACAACCTATACTATACAAGCGATTTGTAGTAGACTACTGCCCTGTGAGGCCCAAGATCATTGTACATGGCGGCGCTGGAGATATTGTTGATGAGCATCTCAATGCTCATCTTTCTGGCTGCAAAGAGGCTATTGAAATCGGATGGGCCATACTCGATCAAGGTGGAACCTCATTGACGGCTATAGAGCATTCTATAAGAATACTGGAGGATAATCCTGTGTTCGATGCTGGACGTGGATCCTACCTCAATCAAGATGGCTTTGTTGAAATGGATGCAATGGTCATGAAAGGAGATGGCCTTAACATCGGTGCTGTAGCTGGAGTAAGTCAAATACGCAACCCAATAAGTCTAGCAATACAAATATTACATGATAGTAAGCACAACATGTTGAGCGGACAAGGTGCTCTAAAATTTGCTCAAACCCTAAATCTTGAAGAATGCGAACCCAATTGGTTCATTACTGAATATACCCACAATATATGGAAGAAGGAGATAAATAAATCCAGAAAATATGGCACAGTTGGATGCGTAGCCCTTGACAACTACGGCAATATTGCTGCCGGAACTTCAACTGGCGGAACTAAACACAAGGAAACAGGCCGCATTGGTGATACACCCCTAGTTGGCTGTGGTACATATGCCGACAATACTACAGCAGGTGTATCTGCTACTGGCGATGGAGAAGCAATAATGAAAGTAGTTCTGAGTAAACTTGCATGCGATCTAACACTGACTGAAACATCAGTAGAACATGCAACTAATAAATCTATTCAAATCCTTAATTCTAGGACTAGATCACAGGCAGGATTGATAATGATTGACAACAAAGGCAATCTAGGATGCGCATTTAATACTCCTAGAATGTCAAGAGCTTGGATTGATAACCAGGGAAAAATCAAAGCATTCATTGAACCATAAATTTGTTGTACACTTAATTGTCTGGTAATAATCAGTATATACTCTCGTTGCATATGTTGCATATGAGGAGGACTACTACAACTATTATGACTATAATAAAAACCTTTTCTACGATAATAATTGCCTCATTAACATTGATTGCCTGCAATAATGAGTCTGATATTACCCAACCGTCTGAAGAAAAAGTTGACACAGTGATTGAAATAGAAAGCGTTTCTACATCTACACCAACCAAAACTCCAAATTTGTCGCCTACAAAAGAAACCTCCAACATACCTGCCGTATCACCCACCAATTCTGTACTAATAACGATTCAGGATACAAATGAACTAAACATACAGTTCTCTGAATCCGTATTAGAATACACACAAACCGTATGGCAAAAATGGACGGATGGAGAAACAATAGGAATGTGTCTAATTGATAATACAGACTCCATAATTCCAGCTGTGAGAGAAGCAATCATTGAGCATGGAGTAGAGGAAGCATTCGACGAACTAGATGGCCAGAACTTAGAAAATCTGAGCACAATATGGGATCTATGCGAAACACTAGCTTCAACGCCTAGTGACAAAAACAACAGCAGCACTGTCGCAGAACTAACTGCAACTGACTTGTCTTTTGAGACAGCTGTATCAGCCTATATAGTTAGCAAATGGAGCACATGGGATAAAGGTCAAAGTATGGGTGATTGTCTAATTGAAAGTGCATCCTCTATGACTTCAGAAACCAAAGAAACTGTAATTGCAAATGGAATTGAAGAAGCATTTGACACTCTTTCAGGCGAACATCTAAATAGCCTGAGCGAAACCTGGAATACATGTGACAAGCAGGCAGTTGCTTCTCAAAGTACAGACAATACAACTGACAATACAACCACATCTGATATATCTGATGAACCTAATACACCGAGAGTAACTATTAACATCGAACGAGACCAAGTACCCACATTTCAATCATCAAATACTTACGGGCCATTTACAGAAATACTTCAAACAACCTTTCAAGCTTCTGTTGATACAGAATTTGACCAGCTTGCAGAAAAAGCCGGTATATCTATAGCTGTATACTCCGATGGCAACCTATGGAAATATGCGAAAGGCATAGCAACCTCATCGGCTGACATGACCGTAAATACACCTTTAGAAATAAAAAGTACGTCCAAGACGTTTATGTCTGCTCTGATATTAGATCAGGTAGATGATGGAATGTATTCTCTTTCTGACACCTTATCTAATGTGCTAGCAGACCATCCCGGATATGACTCAGTAGAGAAAGATAGGATCAACCCCGACGTTACAATAGCCGAACTATTATCTATGACATCAGGACTGAATACCTACCATATGATCAGCGAAAATTTCGTTGCAATCGAAGCAAACCCTACCTGGAACCCGATTGAGCATCTCAACATGACACCGAGCGGCTACAATAATCCGGGTACATACAAGTACAATGATACGAACACAATAATTCTAGCGATTATTGCAGAACATGCAGCTGGAAAGCCTCTCAATCGTTTGTACAAATCGATATTCTTCGACCCTCTAGATATTTCGGCAGCCCTGCTCCCACAAGATATCGCACCATCTGATACAGCCGATGAATATGGCGATCGCAGTAAATGTGGTAATAACAGCGGTTTTGGAAGGATGCTAGATGCCTGCAATTGGTACACCAAAGATGAGTGGTTATTGGCACAAGGTAAGAATACCTGGGCAGCAGCGGGTATCGTGTCGACAGCAGAGAGCATGGCACGCTGGGGATACGAACTCTATAGCTCACAGGGATCAGCAATTTCCCCATCAGCGCGCTCGAACCTTTTGAATTCCGGTTCAATCGAACCGATAGTATTTGCAAATAAGCCGCACCATTATGGTTACCAGATGGCCATATATTTGATGGAGCTTAGCAACGGTATCACTATAGACATATATGGTCATATAGGGGGTGGCGGTAAATCAGTAATGTATTATTCACCTGACATTGATTTATCGATTGCTATTCTAGCAAACTCTAGCCTAGATCATAATCGCGGAACATGTGGAAGTGGCTCAACACCATTTTGTATCTTGGAATCTATCTATGGAGCTTATCAATGAAGCTGAACAAATATAGTGCTCGCGTTACTCAACCTAAATCTCAAGGCGGTTCACAAGCCATGTTATATGGTACCGGACTTACTGAGGCTGATATGGACAAACCTCAAGTAGGTATAGCTAGTATGTGGTATGAAGGCAATACATGCAATATGCACCTCAATGATCTGGCAGCAGAGGCAAAAAAAGGAGTGGATGCAGCTGGCATGATTGGAATGCGTTTCAACACTATTGGGGTAAGTGACGGCATTTCTATGGGCACAGAAGGCATGAGCTATTCCCTTCAATCACGTGAAATCATAGCAGACTCAATCGAAACAGTAATGAGTGCCCAATGGTATGATGCCAACATCTCTATACCAGGTTGCGACAAAAATATGCCCGGCTGTATGATTGCTATGGCAAGAATAAATCGTCCTGCAATAATGGTTTATGGAGGAACGATAAAGGCAGGCTGTCATGCTGATGTACCTCTAGATATCGTCTCTGCATTCCAAAGTTATGGTGAACACTTGGCCGGCAGCATTGACGAAATGACCCGTAAAGCAATAGTCAAAGCATCATGTCCTGGCCCCGGTGCTTGTGGTGGAATGTACACTGCAAACACTATGGCATCCGCAATTGAGGCATTAGGTATGTCGCTTCCATTTAGTTCTTGCACTCCAGCAGAAGATTCTGAAAAAGCTCACGAATGCTACCGGTCCGGGAATGCAATTCTTGCTCTGTTAGAGCAAGATATCAAGCCACGAGACATAATGACTCGGGCTGCCTTCGAAAATGCCATCGTGACCCTTACAGTACTGGGCGGATCCACCAACGCAGTTTTGCATCTGTTGGCCATAGCACACGCTGCTGATGTGCCATTATGCCTTGATGATTTCCAGAAAGTAAGCGATAGAACACCTTACCTAGCAGACCTTAAACCGAGCGGTAGATATGTAATGGAAGATTTGCATAAAGTAGGTGGAGTACCTGGAGTTATGAAATATCTACTAGAACATGGACTACTTCAAGGTGACTGTATGACAGTCACTGGATGCACATTAGCAGAAAATCTAGATGAAGTGGCTCCTTTGTCAAATCAGCAGAAAATCTTTCGAACATTGGACAATCCAATGAAAGAAAGTGGCCACATCCAAATACTGCACGGCAACCTAGCACCTGAAGGCGCAGTTGCCAAAATCTCTGGTAAAGAAGGTGATACCTTTAAGGGTACTGCAATAGTATTCAACTCAGAAGAGGACATGCTAACCGCACTTGAAAATAGCGAAATCAAGAAAGGTGATGTAGTAGTTATTCGTTACGAAGGTCCAAAAGGCGGTCCAGGGATGCCTGAAATGCTAACCCCTACTTCAGCTATAGTTGGAGCAGGACTTGGTCAGCATGTTGCATTACTAACCGACGGCAGATTCTCGGGTGGGTCTCACGGCTTTATAGTCGGACACATCACTCCAGAAGCACAGGATGGTGGACCACTCGCATTGCTGGAAAATGGTGACCAAATAGTAATAAGCGGATCAGACAACTCGATAGACGTATTGGTCAACAATGACGAACTCGAGCAAAGACGCGCCGAATGGGTGGAGCCAGCCTATAAAGCTTCGCGCGGGACATTGTACAAATATATAAAAACAGTTAGCTCAGCTTCAACAGGTTGCGTGACAGATAAGTAGTACTCATCAATACACTTTGCCTCACCAGTCTACAATATGACTACTGAAATTACAATTCGTCGTTTTCTATAGAAATGAAATACGATGTCATCGTGATAGGAGGCGGCCACAACGGCCTAGTAACAGCTGCATACCTAGCTCGTGCTGGCAGAAGTGTTTTAGTATTAGAACAACATGATTGGCCGGGTGGAGCAGCAATAACGACACAAGAATTTCAAGATTTCAAATATTCGGTATTCTCTTATGCAGTAAGCTTGCTAAGCCCCAAAATCATCGACGACCTCGACTTACATAAACATGGTTTGGAGATATTGGCACTTGATACTACCTTTACTCCACTCCCCAACAATAATTACCTTATCCGATCGTCTGACCCAGATAGAACGTACAAAGAAATTTCGCGCCACTCCCAAAAGGACGCTGATGCTTATCCGACATTCATGGCAATGATGGCTAGAATGGCCGAAGTAGTGAAACCACTCCTCACTGTTACACCGCCAAATCCATGGTCAGCAAACTGGCGTGAGAAATTAGACCTTCTTCGTATTGGTAAACATCTATATTCACTCGGACCGAAAGATTTCCATACCTTCGTTAAACTAATGACAATGAGTGCCGCAGATTTTCTCGATGAATGGTTTGAAAGTGAGCCTCTCAAAGCCACACTGGCCTCCAGTGGAATCATTGGAACCTTTCTAGGTCCAGGATCTCCGGGTACAGCATATGTGATGTTACATCATTATATGGGTGAAATAGACGGCAAATACCGTGCTTGGGGCATACCCAAAGGAGGCATGGGGTCAGTCAGTAATGCCATCGCAAAAGCTGCGACAGAATATGGTGCCGAAATCCGATGTTCAAGTCCAGTACAACAGATTGTATGCCACAACAGTAGTGTCTCAGCTGTGATACTTGCTGATGGTACCGCTATCAGAGCCAAATGCGTTGCTTCGAGCCTCGACCCCCAACGCACTTTTCTAAATTTGATGGATAGTAGTGATTTGTCTGACGAGTTTATTGCAGACATAACTTCATATAAATCCCGAGGATCTTCAGGTAAGGTAAATTTGGCGTTGAGTTCATTGCCTATATTTAAGTGCTTGCCCGAACCTGGAGATCATCTACAAGGCGCAATATCCATCAGCCCATCAATAAGCTACCTAGAAAAAGCCTATGATGAAGCCAAATACGGAAATTACTCCAGCGAACCATATTTAGACATACTTATCCCGTCAATTTTAGATCACGACCTAGCTCCTCCCGGCAAACATGTTATGTCAATCTTTGTGCAATACGCACCTTATGACCTTAAAGAAGGTTGGGATGCAACCACACGGGACAACTTTGGAGAAACAGTAATATCTACACTGGAACATTATGTACCTAACATAAGAAATATAATACTGCACAAGCAAATCTTGACGCCCGTTGACATTGAACGCAAATTGGGTATAACGCAAGGGAACATATTCCATGGAGAACTATCACCTCACCAACTGTTCTCAATGCGGCCGACTATAGGCTACGGCAATTACAAAACTCCCATCCATGGCTTGTACATGTGCGGCTCGGGATCGCACCCCGGAGGTGGAGTTTCTGGATATCCTGGACACAATGCTGCACGACAAATTCTAGCATATAGATAAAACATGCTAGAATCTAAGAGATAAGTCGCTAATAACTTACCAAATACAATTATGACCTTAAGAGAATATCACCGCCCAACCAATATCGAGGAAGCATCCGAACTTCTGGCACGGAAAAACATTAGCAGCCAGCCAGTCTTGTTGGGCACATACCCAATACCACTGCATGAACGCAAATGGGAAGCTGCAATTGATCTGAGTCAAATAGGCCTAGCTTACATCAATACAGACGAAACCGATTTAATACGGGTCGGTTCTCTGACTAGCCTGCAAGAACTCGTCAATGCAGAACCTATACAGAAATATGCTAATGGCATCCTGTCATATGCTGCGCAAATAGCCACACACCGCGGATTACGTAATTTGGCCAGCGTAAGCGGAACTTTGTTGTCGGTCAAAAGTTCTCCAGAACTATGCTTAGCTCTAATGATTCTCGAAGCAAATGCTATCTGTTACCCAGACAATGTTTATGAGTTTCCTATACAACCTATCGATCTTAATCCCGATAGCATAATAACTGAAATAAGAATCCCAATACAATCAGTAAATACTAGCTTGGAAAGAGTATCTCGAACCCCACTTGATAAATCCATAGTTTGTTCTGCAGTTGCCTTAGCAATTCAAGAAGATAACATCACTGACATACGCATAGCAATATCTGGAATAAGTGAACAACCAATTGCCATACAAACTATAGACTCATCTATTGTCAATCTAAGCAGCTCCAAAATGAAAGGTATGATGTATGAAGCAATCAAAGACTCTGCAGACCACAAATATAGTGACTATCTTGGAAGTACAGAATATCGCATTGAAATAGCCACTATCTTAACAGTCCGCGCTATCAAAAAAATCTTATCAAAACAATAATGGATATAAAGTTCAATCTTAACGGTACGGACACTACATTAACTTGTGCTCCTAACGAATCGCTACTAGCTGTGCTACGACGCAACAGGTTGTGGAGTGTAAAACACGGGTGTGAAACCGGCGAATGTGGAGCATGCTCAGTACTAATTGATGGCAAACTATCTCCAACTTGTGTCCTTCTCTCAGGTCAAGTACAAGGCAAAACAATTGAAACTCTTGAAGGTATTACTCATCGTCACAAACTAAATCCAATTCAAGAGGCATTTGTCGATACTGGTGCTATCCAATGTGGGTACTGTACCCCTGCAATGATACTAGCAACAAAAGAATTGCTTGACAAAAATGCTGACCCAACTGAACATGAAGCTCGTGACGCACTAAGTGGAGTATTATGTCGCTGCACAGGCTATATTAAACCTGTGCAAGCCGTCTTACGAGCAGCCAAGCTAATACGCGGAGAAAAGCCTCCACCCATAGAAAGAACTGGTATACCTGTAAGAGATATCTACCTTACTGATGAGCCAAAGATACCAGACTTTCCAGATTCGCTACAATCTTCAGGAAATGTGTTGACTGAACCACGTGTTGATATCTCAACAATTACAACTACTGAAACAACAGATGTTGTTGGACATCCAGAACCTAAAGTTGATGCGGTTAGACTAGCAAAAGGACGCCCGGTATTTACAGATGACATTGAATTGCCCAACATGCTACATGCAGCACTTCTGACCAGCCCACATGCACATGCCAGAATAACAAATATAGACACCTCCAAAGCTTTATCAATTCCTGGGGTGCACGCAGTACTCACATATGCTGACATACCAAGAATGATTTATGCCAGCGGTGGTCAATCATATCCTAACCCTCCTCCATGGGATCAGGTGAGTTTAGACTCTAAAGTCAGGTATGTTGGGGACCGGGTAGCTGTGTTAGCAGCTGAAACATCTGATATTGCCCTGGAATCTTTAAAGCATATAGAAGTGGATTACGAAGTATTACCAGCTGTATTTGAGGCTGAAGAAGCCCTTAAATATGACGCTCCTCAAATACATGATGAACCTGATGCTGTATCAATTGCTTCACCTGAACGAAATCTGGCCGCTGAAATAAAGGCAAATATCGGAGATTTAGAACAAGGAATTACAGATTCAGATCATGTTTATGAGCGCACATATAAAGTACACCAAGTGCAACAAGGTCATATTGAGCCTCATGTCGTAGTCACTTATTGGGATGAAGAAGACAGATTAGTTATCCGCAGCAGCACACAAGTCCCATTCCATGTACGACGGATGATTGCTCCACTACTAAACTTGCCTGTTAAACGTATCAGAGTAATCAAACCGAGATTGGGTGGAGGTTTCGGAGGAAAGCAAGAAATGCTCATTGAGGACCTATGTGCTCACCTAACGCTTGCTACAGGTAGACCAGTACGCTTTGAATACTCTAGAGAACTAGAATTTACCAGTTCACGCTCTCGGCACCCTCAAACACTAACTTATCGAGCCGGAGTGATGAATGACGGCACGCTAAATGCGCTTGACTTACATATAGTTGAAAATACTGGCGCCTATGGTACTCATGGGCTTACAGTCTGCAGCGTATCTGGTATGCGTGGACTAGCAACCTATCGCTGCCCAAACATGAGATTTTTAGGAGAAGTAGTGTATACAAATATACCCATTCCAGGTGCCTACCGAGGCTATGGAGCTCCTCAGGCTGAATTTGCACTAGAGTGCCTCATGGACGAAATAGCCTTAGACATGAAAATAGACCCAATTGATTTTAGGACACACAATGCGGTACAAGAAGGGGATCCAATACCTATCACAGGGGCTATAGGAGAAGGTGAAGCAATTGACGATAGTGATATTGAGCCGCAGATAGTTACCTCGTGTGCATTAACTGACTGTATCAATATAGGACAAGAAGAAATTGAGTGGTCTCGAAAGAAAGATATTGCCTGGAAAATTGATGAGGACAGACCCTACATACGTCGAGGACTAGGTATAGCAGTCTGCATGCATGGCACAGCTATACCGGGACTGGACATGGGTGCAGCAAGTATAAAGATTAACGATGATGGAAGTTTTAACGTGCTCGTAGGTGCTACAGACCTAGGCACAGGTTCTGACACTGTATTAGCTCAAATAGCAGCTGAAACCCTTGGGGTACCGCTAGAGGACATACTTGTTTATTCATCAGATACTGATTTCACTCCATTTGACACTGGAGCATATGCATCTAGTACAACTTTCATATCTGGTGGTGCCGTTCATAAAGCTGCAATAGAAGTGCGCGAGCAAATCTTTGATCGAGCATCCTTAATGCTTGACACAAAACCAAATGACATGAAAATCCACGATCGACATGTATACTCGATTAACGGAAGTAGTGTTAGCCTGTCTGAAATAGCTCTTCATAGCCTACATACACAAAACCAGCAACAAATCATGGCAACAGCATCTCATATGTCACTATATTCACCTCCTCCATTTGCGGTGCAATACGCTGAAGTAGAAGTTGACACTGAAACGGGACAAGTCACCGTGATAAAACTAGTAATGACAGTGGATTGTGGCACAGCTATTAATCCCATCACATCAGAGGGTCAAATAGATGGTGGCATGGTTCAAGCTTTAGGGTATGCGATCTCTGAAGAGATGCCATATGATGTAAATGGAAATTCACTGGTTACTCGATTCGGAGACTATCGTATCTATCAAGCAGACGAAATGCCTGAATTAGTATCCATTTTAGTACCGAGCTATGAACCCAATGGACCCTATGGTGCCAAAGCAGTAGCCGAAATACCTATGAATGGCGTAGCTCCAGCAGTAGCAAATGCAATCTATGATGCTGTAGGGATACGCGTCCGAGAACTTCCATTCACTCCAGAACGCATATGGAAGGCACTCCATAATCACAATAAGTCATGAATATCGAAGGTAAAGTAGCTCTGATCACAGGTGGAGCACATAGAGTTGGCAAGGCAATTACTATGGAACTAGCTCAAAGAGGAGCTGATGTAATTGTCAATTACAATCAATCCGAAGCTAGGGCACACACTACGGTTCATGAAGCTGAAACATTAGGAGTGCGTGCCATAGCCCGAAAAGCCAATGTAGCTAACCGGACCGAAGTATCCACCATGATATCTGAATCCGAAGAACTCCTTGGACCCATTCAAATTCTAATAAACTCAGCATCATTGTTCGCAAAAACCGAACTACCTACTAATTCAACCGAAGATTGGGATCAAGTAACCAACACGTTAATACAAGGTTCTTTCAACTGCTCAAATAGAATTGCACCAATAATGCAGACTGCTGGTTCTGGAGTCATCATCAACATTGTTGATCTCATGGCCTGGTTACCTCGCCGAGGATATGCTGCCCACTCGGTCGGCAAGGCAGCACTAATGGCTCTCACCAGACAACTAGCAGTTGATCTAGCTCCTAACATCAGAGTCAACGCTGTAGCACCAGGCCCAGTACTATCACCAGACGAATATTCTAAGAAAACAAAGGATAGAATAGCCGCTGGCACACTATTGAAACGCTGGGGTACACCCTTGGATGTATCACGTGCAGTTATTTTTCTTGTAGAATCAGATTACATAACTGCCGAATATATAACTGTAGATGGTGGAGAACGTTATGGTGGAAATCAATAATGTCAAAATCTGACCGCATAGAAATTACTGACCTTCATTTGAGAGCTATCATAGGCATCAACCCTGACGAACGTAGAAATCTTCAGGATGTATTAATCAATATAGTGTTGTATGTTGACAGTCACTTAGCCGCTAAATCTGACGATATATCAGACTCAGCAAACTACCGTACTATTACAAAAGAAATTATAAAATTAGTAGAAAGTTCAAAATTCTACTTGATAGAAAAATTGGCATCAGAAATAGCTACTATCTGTCTAAAGTCTCAACAGGTGGAAACTGTATCTGTCAACGTACAAAAGCCAACTGCCCTACGATTCGCAAAATCAGTTGGTATAACTATAGAACGCAGCAAAACACAATCTTAGCACCAATGAACCAAGCTTATCTTTCTCTCGGTTCCAATATCTTTCCAGATCACAATCTTCCTACTGCAGTAATCATGTTAGAGAACTATGGATCGATAACGATTGCCTCCAGTGTATGGGAAACCATAGCATTAGGTGATATTGAACAACCCAATTACTTAAACGCAGCAGTGATATTAGAAACTTCGCTAACAGCGAAAAGTCTGCATGATAATGTAATAAAACATATTGAAAAGAGTCTAGGTAGGAAAGAAATCAGCAATCGATTTGCGCCTCGAACTATTGATATTGATATCATGTTGTTCAATGATGAAATCATTACCTTAGGTCACAGACGTATACCTGACAATGAGATTCTGGAACGCGCTTTTGTGGCCTTTTGTCTAGCTGAGATATCCCCCGACTATATTCATCCCGATACTAATCAAACACTTGAAGAAATTGCTCAAACTTTCGACCACCCATCTAAATCTATGAAGCTACGTCATGACATTAAACTCATAAAACAAGGAAAACCAACTAATAATTATGTCTAAAAACAACCTGAAATCTATCTCCGATCTATTTCTCGACCCAATCGACCAAGATAGCATTAATAAGGCCGTTGATACACTACTGAGTAGCATAGGTGAAGATCCTAACCGACAAGGTCTACAAGGAACTCCTGATCGAATTTCCAGAATGTACACTGAAATTTTTGACGGTTATCGAACTGACCCTGACATATTAATAAATGACGCATTATTTGACGTCAGCTATAACGAAATGGTTATAGTGAAAGACATCGCATACACCAGCATGTGTGAACATCACATGTTACCCTTTTTTGGCAGAGCACATGTAGCATATATACCTAATGGCAAAGTTATAGGATTAAGTAAGATCCCACGAATAGTTGATATGTTTGCGCACAGACTGCAACTACAGGAAAAACTCACGAGTCAAATAGCAGATTTTCTTGAAACAGCTCTCGAACCATTGGGAGTAGCAGTAGTAGTGGAAGGTTTACATCTATGCAGCATGATGAGGGGTGTCAAAAAAGCAAGTGCCCGTATGGTAACTAGTGCGATGAGACGCAATTTCCTTGAAAATAGACGTACCAGATCGGAATTCCTAGAACATCTGCAAAGATCTTCCAAGGATATGCTCTAACATACTGTTTGCACTGCTGCGGTATTAGTGTAAAATACTACAAATTAAATATTGGAATAAGCAGTATAGGTGCCCAAACCCCCGGAAGGGAGGGCATAAAGGCGAAGCCGGTGCAAGTCCGGCGCTGACCCGCAACTGTAATCTAGGTAAAGCCAGCAATCTAGTAAGCCAGGTCGCCCGCCTATTATTGCGTTTTACATCCCTCGAGGCAACGGGAATGCAAACATGACTCGTCATGCACAACAACCCTTCACCTTAATGGATGAAAGGGTTTTTATATTCTTGTAATGACAACATCACCAAAATCAAATAGCTACTCAAAATTACTTTCTAAGATACTAATTACAATACTGATCTCATTGATTATGTGTAGCTGCCAGAATATAGAGAGCTTACCAAAGCTAAACACATCTTCTCGCGAAGCTATGACTATAAGTGATAGCCTAGGAAGAGAAATTACAATTATTGCTTCACCAGATAAAATTGTCAGTTTAGCAGCCTCAAACACAGAAATACTTTATGCTATAAATGCCGACACAACTCTAGTAGGACGTGATGAATATTCTGATTATCCAAAAGAAGCTCTCAAGATACAAAGCATAGGTAGTTTGTATCCTCAAGTCAACACTGAAGTAATAGTAAATCTACAGCCTGATTTAGTTCTAGCCGCTGGAATCACTAATCCTGATGACGTAACAGCATTAGAGAAACTTGGTCTCACTGTATTCACTACTAGTATTGCATCGGATCTCGATGATATATATGAGGATATCATAAACATAGGTGTCATTACTGGGTACGCTAATAACGCAACCAATTTAGTCGAGACAATGAAATCACGAGTACAAACGGTTAAAGACAACGCATCAACATATTCAACAGCACCGTCTGTGTATTATGAAATCGACGCAAGTGAACCTTCTAAACCATGGACTCCAGGTCATGGTTCATTTATTGATATGCTAATAACCACAGCCGGGGGCACTAATATAGGATCAATAAGCAATGATCCTTACTGGCAAATCAGTCTCGAACAACTGATCTATCAAGACCCAGACATAATTGTGCTTGGATCGAGCAAATATGGTGGACAAACCAAATCTACAGTTTTAGTACGACCTGGTTGGGAAACACTTAAAGCGGTGAGAACAGGACAAATATATGAATTTGACGATGACCTTGTCAGTCGACCTGGCCCACGTATAGTCGATGGTCTAGAAACACTAGCTAATATCATAATTATGAGTGAGTATAGTAAGTAAGATAAATCTTATGAAACCTTCTATTACAGCCTCCTTTCTGTTGTTTATCATATTGATTGCAGCAATTATCCTAGGTGTCGCAATAGGATCTGTACAGATCCCTCCTAAAATAATCCTAAGCCTCATATTGGATCGTCTTTCCATTGCGGATATTGCGATTGATGATATAAGCAAATATTCAACTATACTATTTGATATACGCATGCCTAGAGTAGCACTTATGGCATTAACTGGAGCTGGTCTTGCCACAGCAGGGGCAACTTACCAAGGTCTATTTAGAAATCCGCTTGCTGACCCATATCTAGTAGGTGTTGCGTCTGGAGCAGGTTTAGGTGCAACTATAGCAATCACAACAAATATTAATTCTAATCCGCTAGGTCTCAGCGCAATCACTATAGCCGCCTTTGTAGGAGGCATAATAACAGTTGGAATAGTAGTTATGGCAGCACGTGTGGCCAACACAACTCCGGTAACAACAATGTTGCTTGCTGGCATAGCAATAGGATCATTTGCAACGGCCGCAACGACATTGTTGATGCTAAGACGTCCAGACGGTCTTCAGAGAGCCTTCAACTGGATGCTTGGAGCTTATCTAGGAGGTGGGTGGAGTCCAGTAAAAATAATGATTCCTTATATGGTGCTTGGAAGTCTATTGATATATATCAATGCACGAGCACTGAACGTTTTTCAGCTTGGAGAAGAGCAAGCTCAACAACTTGGAATACATGTTGAACGCTTGAAAATACTCCTTATAGCAGCAGCAACATTGATGACTGCATCTGCAGTTGCATTTGGAGGTCTAATAGGTTTTGTAGGATTAATCGTACCGCATGCACTACGAATGTTGACAGGGCCTGATTATCGACACTTACTTCCCTGTTGTGTGTTAGGAGGAGCATCATTTCTAGTATTATCAGATTTAGCAGCTCGCAACATAATGGCACCACGAGAATTACCAGTAGGGATAATCACAGCATTAGCTGGAACACCATTTTTTATTTTTCTATTACGCAAATTAAAGCGATCAGTATTCTAATATGGATCCATTAACAATATCAAGCCTATCTGTTAATTACAATAACCAGCCGGTAATCACCGACCTTAACCTTACCCTACAAAGGGCAAGAATAGTTGCACTAGTCGGACCAAATGGTGCAGGTAAATCAACACTGATTCGGGCGATCACAGGAGTAACACCAATATCACGGGGTACAATTCGTCTAGGATCAGTAGATCTACTTAAAATATCTGCTCTGGATAGAGCACGTCGCATAGCCGTTGTACCACAACACGCCCATATGCCAGACAACTTTAAGGTCCGAGAGATAGTGATGTTAGGACGCACTCCTTACCTTCCTTTATGGCAAAAAGAAACTAACAATGATCAAGCCATAGTAATCCAGGCACTGGAGCGTACAAATCTAACCAGCCTAAAAGACCGTTTTGTTAGCGATCTGTCTGGAGGAGAGTTACAACGTGTTGTAATTGCACGCGCCCTAGCGCAGGAACCTGAAGTACTTTTGCTAGATGAACCTACAGCCCATCTCGACCTTAAACACCAAGCTTCAATATTAAGTCTAATCAAATCGCTTGCCACAGCCAAAAATATTGCCGTACTATTAACAATGCATAATATTAACCAAGCCGCAAAATGCGCCGATTCAATAGCACTGATATCCAATGGAAAGATACAGGCATTTGGATCGCCTACCGATGTGTGTACTTCCCAAAGATTAAGTAAGGTATATGACACCCCGGTGGAGGTTGTAACTCATCCAGATCATGGATTGCCTTTTGTCACAATCTATGATAATTTACATCAATCGAAAGCAGATTAATATCAAAATTGTAATGCCAAGAATAAGCAAACCCGACACACACAGCGGCGACGATGGAACTACCTCTACCATCCAGGGCAAACGGGTATACAAAGATGTGCTATTAATCAAAGCATTCGGGACATTGGACGAACTAAATTCCGCAATTGGATTAATTCTCGCTTGTAACAATTTACCAGTGTCATTTGCTAATATTCTTCAATCTATACAAAACACACTGTTCCATTTGGGCTCAGACCTTGATCTAACAGCTGAGATCAACAATAAACCTTTACAACCGCACATAGAAGACAAACATATAACTGATCTCAACAATCTTATCACCAAGATATATTCAGACGTGGGCCCACTAAAAAACTTCACTCATCCTGGGGGATCCGAAACAGCAGCTAGATTACACATGGCACGCGCAATCTGCCGGCGTGCCGAACGCGATGTCATCGCACTATCTCATAAAACAAAAATTGGAAGCCTGGCAATCACGTATCTAAATCGTTTGTCTGATGCGCTATTTCTCATGGCCCGCTCTGAAAATAAGCGTGAGGGATTCCAAGAGAAGATATGGGACAGTCACGACTAACTCATTTCCAATTAGTCGGGGAACATTGTCGCTTGTACACACCAGTAGCAATTAACCACCTGCTAACATAGCATCAATCACGACAGTGAAGTCACTCTTTTGCACTTTCCCAACCCAACGCCCAATCTCATCCCCCTGACCATCCAATAAAATAAATGACGGGTAGGATCTGTAATCAAGCTCATTTCTCAGAGTAGTGGTCGCGTCATCAACAGCGTCTAGATATACAAATTCGATCTGCCCTGCATACTTCTTTTCTAACCCGTGCACGACGGGAGCCATGGCCTGGCAGGTCGTTCAGTAAAATGAAAAGAATTCTACAAATTGCGGCTGCCCTGCACTAAGAACCACATCGTCCGGATTGCTAGCACGCATTTCAACGTCAGCATCACCTACCACTGATTTCTCTCCATTTTCCGATGTACAACCTGAAAACAGAAAGGTGCAAGTCGCTGCAATACTTAGCATAAGATAATGCAATCTCATTGATTTTTCCCTGGTAAATTGAACATACAACCTGATTCGCACAGCAATATCATTTTTCCAGTAGCATCAAGTGTACTTGAAGGCTTAGTAAGTATATGTTTTATATCAAATACAATATCCATCGCTGAGGTTTCATATGATCTATGACCTAAAACCAAATTGCCATCGGTGTCAATCACATAACTTAACGTACTATGACCCACTAAATACCCAGCTGCTGACCCACTATCTTCTTTTTCAAAGTAAATGTTGTAGTCACTAGCCACTTGGTGTATCTCTTCAAGTGTTCCATGCAATCCTATAAAGTCTGGGTTGAACAAGGCAAGATACTTTTTTAAGACCTCTGGACTATCCCGCTCAGGATCTACTGTAATCATTACAAATGAGACTTGATTCGCATCATCACCCAACAATTCATGAACCTGCTTCCATGTACCTAACGTACCTGGACAAGCATCTGGGCAATTAGTAAAACCAAAAAACATAAGCACTACTTTGCCACGAAACTCAGACAAATTGACAATGTTTTGACTCTGATCCGCGAGAGAAAACTCTGGTGCTTTTACTGGGTCTTCAAACTCCATTCCTTTATACTCGTATGGGTCAGAATTTAACAAGCCACACGCAGAGATAGTACCTGACAACAGAATGAAGACTATTTTATTGCTTATTCGCAGTAACATATTCGCTGGATATATATGTATTATTAAATCGCCCAATTATAGTTCATATTTGTAACAAGTCTTAAAAATCTACCGCAATATATTTATGATTCAGAAACCATCACATCTACTACTACAGGACCTGATATCTTGAACATTAATTCGACTTCGAAATGGCTTTTAGAAACCAAATCTGCATCAAGATCAATCAGCATAACATGCAAGTCTCCAGGTACAAAACTCACCGTCTCACCCGGCAACAATTCTATATCTCCACTAACAGGAAGCATCGTCATTATATCGCCTTGCATCCTTACCTGATGTATTTCTACTGCTTTGCATATTCCAGATCCTACACCGACAAGATATTCTGACTCATCACCAACATTGGTCAATTCCATATAGATTGCAGTATTGCCATCTTTAACGCCTGGGCCGCGCCCATATATCTGCAATAGCTATACCGGCATGTCTAACTATCTCACTGGTATGCGTTTTTGCCTGTAAGCTATCATGTTCATGCTCATGAACGTTGACATCATCCACCGCACACCCAAAAATGCCAGTAGCTAAAACCATCATATGTACAAAAACTGCATGTCTACTCATAATTTATGCTCCAATATCACAAATATTATGGCTACAAGTTACCGCTAGATCTATCCGCATATACAAATAAAAAAATTAGGGTTGCTTATGCAACCCTAATTTTACTACGGCTTAAAACAAACAAATGTATGATCTTCTTTTACATAAACACTATTATCTGATATTACGTATTTGGTTGACCCGTAACCCTTAAGTAAGGTTTAACTTTCACATGATCAGGGAACCTCTCAGCTGCTTCCTCATCAGACACCGATGGTGCAATAATCACATCATCGCCATGATTCCAGTTAGCAGGTGTAGCCAAGTTATGATTTACAGTCAATTGCAAAGAATCGATCACTCGTAATATCTCATCGAAATTACGCCCTGTAGAAGCAGGATAAGTAATCATAAGCTTGATAGATTTGTCAGGAGCTATGATGAATACTGACCTAACAGTCATCTTATCATCGGAGTTTGGATGTATCATCCCATACAAGTTGGCTACTTTGCCATCTGGATCGGCAATCATAGGATAATCAACAGTGGTATTCTGAGTCTCATTGATATCACTTATCCAACCAATATGCGATTCGATAGGATCTACACTTATTGCCGTAACCTTTACATTTCTACTTGCAAATTCTTGATTTAGTTTAGCTACTGCACCCAATTCTGTGGTGCACACTGGAGTAAAGTCAGCTGGATGAGAAAAAAGAACACCCCAATTGTCTCCTAAGTATTCATGAAACTGCATAGTACCTTCAGTAGTTTCAGCTGTAAAATCTGGGGCAATATCGCCCAATTGCAAAGACATAATAAAACTCCTTTCGTCATAAATTTATTTTTATTTTCACACTAATTTTAAATCTTTTCTGTTACTTCATTAGATACATAAAACCTTGCACCGAACACTACACTTCCCTAAAACACTGTGTGCCCAACACATATCACTTTGCGAGACACTGCTCAACAGAAATCATACATCTCCTAGATATCTGCGATTAGGTACCTCGCTCAATACACATACATTTGAACGTATTCATATATCAGTCACTTTCCATGCAAACCATAGTAAATACTATAAGACCGTTTATTTTCTCAGAACATTCACAACAATTAAATTATCTAAACGAACAGAGATACGTCAGCATCACCTGCATATTCAAGAAACGTGGCTGCCCCACCGATTTCACATCCGTCAATAAATTCAGCTTTTTCAAAACCAAATACGTCCATTGTCATCTGACAACCAATCAAGGATACTCCCAAGTCAACTGCCATGTCTCGCAAGTCGCTTACTGCAGCAACACCCTTGTTCTTAAATGTTTGCTTCATCAAGCTAGTAGCCATACTATTAAAACCTGGGATCGACATAGCTGCCTGAGGTATAGGCCAATCAATATTCTGAAATCCATCTGGGCCAAACGGCATCTTCATTGGCATCGCCGGGTTACCCAGAGGAGTTACAGCAGCTTCTATATCTTCCTTGAGCAAAGTAAGACCGTAGAATGTAAAGAAAACTCCGACTTCCCATCCCATTGCTCCTGCCGCTGTTGCCAAAATAAATGGAGGGTAAGCCCAATCAAGTGTGCCTTTGCTTGCTATCAATGCTAAACGTTTTGGACCTTCTGGATTAGCTTGTACCATTGTAAATATCTCCCTTCAATCTAATTAGAACGACGTAAGTAAAAGGTATACACTCCGTCATTCTCGTTTGTTTCTACAATTTCGTGACCTGTCTGCCGAGACCATGCTGCCATATCTGGCGGTGCGCCTGCATCAGTAGCAATAATCTTTAGAACCTGTCCAATCTCCAACTCTTTAATTGCTTTAGTAGTAAGTACTATTGGCATAGGACACAACATCCCACTGCAATCAACTTCTCTGTCTACCTGCACTGTATTCATAATATCCTCTTTTCCTATCAGACAATCAAACTGCATTTACTTTCAATGTGCTTCCAACAAAAAAATCACGCGGAAATAAATAAAAAAAACGGGTCTGCACTTACTGCACAGCCCGCTTTCATCCGCATGACTTTTATCGGCAAGTGTTTCAGCCTTAAGTCATTTTTTGGTTAAACTTAGAGCGAGCGGTGGGTCAGGTCCCCCGCTCGGTACACATGCAAACTAATTGTTTCACCAGATAACTTACATATATCACAACGATATTATATCTATTTGGTTGCCATTGTCAAACGATTGGAATTACAACCGGACAACATCTTATACAATCAAACCTTAATCCCAAACTGAGAAATAATTTGCTATATGCCCTTCTTTTCCTCGGCAACCAAAGCTTCAACTAGTTTGTTTTCTTCCTCTTTACTGGATATATCTCCGTCTAACCATGCAACTTTCAACCTAAACAATATTCTTCCCAGGCCAGGTCCGGGAAACAACCCTAATTCCAACAAGTCTTTACCATTGGTTATAGGTTCAACATACCTGAGCTCATCACGAAATCTTTCAATGTTTTTGCGAATATCATTATTGTCGACAGCTACAACTAATACGTCCAGAGCAATATCTGACAGATTTTCCAATTTACTCGTAATATTACTTGGACTAGCAGACACATCTAATTCAGACAGTACCGATTTCACCCGACCAATTTGGATCAAGCTCCGCTCGATCTTTGCAGATACTTGAAGTCGACCACATATTGATGCGACTTCATCACTACCAAGCTTATATAACCACAACCCAAAATAAACAGGGACTATATCTGATAAAAGTGGATATTCACGAGCTAATACAAATTTACTCTCTAACCACTCACCTACATTGTCAACCATAGAGCTATGGATAGCTTCGATCACACCTATGTCATTCAATCGTGCTAATACTACCTCCGGCAACTCTTCACGCAGTATTCTTTCTATTTCATGCCTAATCCGAGCGCCACTTACATTATCCAGTAATGACAGTGAAGATACTATAAGATCAAGAGTTTCATCAGTTATATTGAAGCCAAGACGCTGCTCCAATCGAACCGCCCTAAGCATACGAGTTGGGTCGTCTATAAAACTGCGCGAATGTATTACCTGCAACAGTTTTAACTTCAAATCATTTAGACCACCCCAAAAATCCACCAGTTCACCGAACTTGTCAGAAGATAGGTTGACAGCTAAAGTATTAACAGTAAAGTCCCTACGTTGTAAATCCCATTTGATACTACTACGTTTAACATCTGGAAGTTGCGATGGTTTGTCATAGGATTCGCTGCGAGATGTAACCAAGTCTAATTCACGCAGACCTGTAGCTGAGGATAGTTTGGCTGACAAAGACCATTTTGCTGTTCCAAACCGTCGGTGTACAGTAACCTGACCACCATACTCTGAAGCTAGTTCTTCAGACAATCCTATAGCATCTCCATCTATGACTAGATCGAAATCCGTACTTAGTCTACCTAACAGTAAATCGCGCACGAATCCACCCACTATGTAAAGCACAGCATCATGTTTCGCAGCCTTAACACTGATGTTTTTAATAAGTACCAACAGCTCAGGGGCCAAAGCGCGCTCAACTAAACTCGATATATCTGAACGCGACTCCAATGACAGTAAGTCATGTCCCAATATTGGTTTCACATCAGTGTTAGTCATATTCACAATCACCGAAAAGCATGTGGTATTTCTGTTTTTGGAATAGATCCTTATCCCAATCAATCAACTTTATACCAAAAATGTAATAACAACCTATATCATTGAGATATATGCCACAAATTTAGCTTGACAATATTACTTTATATCAAGCTAATATTCTACTAGCACAGCCCCCTCTTCCTCGGGATCAAACCCTTCAGGCCACCTGGTAGCATTGTTATATTTCGCCTCATACCATATAGCTCCAACAACAACCGCTGTACTCATATCAGACCCTCTTAAATCAGCCCCACGCAAGTCCGCCGCGCTTAGATTAGAACCACAAAGATTAGTCCAGGCCAGAGAAGCATGGCTTAAGTTTGTATTACTAAAGTCCAAACCCTGCAGATCGGCACCATACAAGGTTCTTGTCTTAGTTGTTATTGCCAGAACTTCAGAAACAGTAAATTTGCTCATGCGGTAGCAATGTAAGATTTACTAAGCACAATTTTGACTTTAGAGAACCAAATTAATTTAGCACAAACCATACCACTAGAAGTATAATCATAAGCTGTAATTTCGGATAGTTCTATACTCTATATAAAATAATTAATATCCCACTTATCTTATACACAATCCACTAGGATTCTTGATGCAAGCAACCATTCGAACATAAATCATTCTGTAGCTAAAATAAACCTCATGAAACTTATACCTAAATTGTTTGGAATAGCATTATCAAATATTTTTGGTAAGCAATTACTGAAAGAAGGCATAGACATAGTAACACCAGATGGGCAAATTATTCCCTTGTCTTCTACTTTATTTGTGATAACAATGAAAATTTAAAGGGCGCTGTAGTAGAAGTGCATAATACTTTTGGAGAATCTCACCTGTACTGCTTAAGCAATGAAACTTTAGCTGCCGAACACAAATCACACAGAACAAACAAAAAATTTCATGTTTCACCTTTCTTGGACAGAAATGTTTATTACGAATTTATTTTCGAACTATCAGAATCTTTTGTAGATATATCTATACTACTGTATCAGGAAGAACAACAAATCATGACAAGTAGATTCGTTAGTAATCTAATTCCTCTGACTACCAGCAACCTACTCAAATCATCTCCACAGATAGCTGCCTCAGTGTTACTTACTGAATTCCGCATTCTCCGTGAAGCATACAAACTTTTCTTCAAGAAAAAAGCGCCTTTCTATGAAAAACCTGATCCTCTAAAAGGCACTACTGTATCTCCATCAAAAGGATATATTTCAAGATTTAAAGTCCCTTTCTTATAAATATACTGCCTAACATGTGTTTGTTTTGCAGAAAATAGTCATGCAGGTATATATTAACCTCACAGGTTATAATAACAATATGAGATTAGACAACAAAGTTACATTAGTGACTGGAGCGGGCCGAGGCCTAGGAGCCGGAATTGCCTGCGGTCTGGCATGCGCGGGATCACATATAACAATAGTTGATATTAATGAAGATGAAATGCTAGAGACTGCTAATGATATAAAGCAATGTGACCAAGAAACGCTGTCAATCGTAGCTGATGTAAGAGACATCCAAGCTATGAGAAATGCTGTAAATCAGACAGTCGATAAATGGGGAAAAATAGATGCAGTAATTTGTAACGCAGCAACTATGCCTCTAATTCCATTTGAAAATACTTCACCCGAAATATGGGAGGATATAATAGGATCAAATCTAACTGGCGTATACAACACCATTAAAGCTTCCTGGGACCCACTAAAACGCGATGAAGGTGGGCATTGTATATCAATCGCTAGTAGGGCTAGTCTGTTAGGGTTTGTCAACGAAGTTGCTTACTGTGCCTCTAAACATGCTATAGAAGGTTTCACCAAAGCACTTGCTATGGAATCTGAAGCATATAACATAGCAGTCAATACAATGGGCCCAGGAAAACACATCAAACCTACATCTGTCACAAGGCAAGAAGCTGAATCAATGTCAGAAGAGGAGCAAAGCAAGTGGGTTGACCCAATTTACCTTGCGCCCGCTTTTGTATGGTTGATATCGCAACCACCCTCTAAATTCACAGGTTTGCGATTTGATGCAGGAAGAATTGCTGATACAGTTGACGCTGAAGGATACGATTTCGATTTTACACCGGAAAAGACAACCTTTTATGTTCAAGATCTAATAGAAAGACTAGCAGAACGTCAGAAATGGACTGAAAATCCAATATAACACAAATATATAGTATCAATTCCCACAAATTGTTACTCCCTCACCTCAGTTATAATTCCTACGTGTATCACCTATTGATAGAGTTTAATATGCATAAGCATGGTCACTACAACAGTCAATGTTAAACAGACGATATATACCAGCAGTCACCATAGCTTCGATAATAATCATAGTACTATGGAAATTAGTATTCACTAATTTAATCTTAGCTCGTGGAGACACACTATATTATATTTATCCATACTGGGAACATCGCGCACGCACATTTCTATCCGGACAGATACCACTATGGAATCCATATATTTTTATGGGATCTCCGTTTTTGGCCAATCCTCAAGCCGGTGTACTTTATCCGCTAAACTGGCTACTCACACCATTCAACACTACAAATGCAGTAAAAATAGCCATCATCACTCATCTCTGGATAGCAGCATTCGGCACTTACAGACTTGCACTGCATTCCCTAGGCATATCCAAAAATGCAGCTGTTATTGCAGCTTTACTGTTTGCACTTGGGGGTCATATGACTGCGAAGGTCGAGCAAGTGAATCAATTACAAGCCTTAGCTTGGCTTCCTTGGATATTGCTAGCTGCGAATAGAATGATCCAGGACATCAAAGCACAAAACAAGTTGATACGTAGTGGACTGATATTGTCTATGTTGCTCGGATTACAGTTGTTATCAGGTCATACACAATCCAGTTTCATATCTATACTATCTATAATAATTTGGTGTTGTACCTCTATTTCTTGCGCAATTACACATTCGTCATCTCGAAAGACTGATTTATGGTTGATACTAGCAAGAAGTAATGCACGTATTCTAATACCAATTTTTGTTTGTCTAATAGCAGCATTTCTCTTGGCAGCAGCTCAAATTATTCCCGCTTTCGAGCTATCACAACTATCTCTCCGTAGTGATGGCCTCTCAATGCGTGAAGCACTGTCCTTTTCCGTGCATCCCAAAATGCTTGGGCACGTACTGTTGCCAGCATTTGTACGTCCAGTATTCACTGAGCTCATAGGATATTTAGGTATTCCAGCGCTGATGTTAGCAATACTAGGCGGCTATCAAATATCACACAAGACTAACCAAAGATTAATTCTACCTGCACTTGCATTAGCTCTTGTCGGCATTACACTCGCAATGGGATCACACAATCCAATATATTGGATATTGACCAAATTTACGCCTGGATTCAATCTGTTCAGGGTTCCAGCGAGATGGCTAGTGCTTTGGGCATTAGGTGCCGCTCTATTAGCTGGTTATGGATACGACTCACTAAAAACACGTTCCCGGAACTCATATACGCCTCAAATCATACTAACTTGCCTATTTGTTTCAGTTCTCATTACGCTAAACTACCTGACTACCAACTACACACCTCCAGGAGAAACTGGTCCTTTGCCACCTCCAGATTCATCTGACCTATATTTTTGGGTAATCATACTTATAATCTCAATCCTTGTGGTAAGACAAACATCTAACAAGCTGCGTACGACACTGCTATCGTTACTGATATTTATAGAATTAGGACTTGCATCATTAAATCTACCATTAAATAAACTCACCACTCCAGATGCGTATTACGACATACGCCCACCTATGACGTCACTACTCATACACCGCGACAATCACATTAATAAGGGACGGGTATTATCCTACTCCAGTCTATTATTTGACCCTGGCGATCTTGACATGTTACGCCAACGCCTGAACAAGACTCTATCAAGTGAAGCGACTGAGATAGCTATTAATGCTGCAAAAGCCAAATCAGTACTATCTCCCAACCTTTCTCAAGTTTGGCAAATATCATCTCTAGATGGTTATGACGGCGGCATCCTACCGACACGTGCCTATGCGCAATTTTTTTCTAAGTTACTACCTAATATGAATGTTTCTGAAGACGGTCGCCTACGTGAGAATATTAAAATCACCCCACCCAACTGGATACTGAACATAACTAATACACGCTGGCTGATAACTGACAAATTGAATGATATCTGGCTTGATAATGTTTTTTATGATTTACAAATGCAGATTGAACTAAAGCCATTGGAATCTACCACAATCCCTGCAGTACCTGACTTTCAAGCTACCAGCATAGGACTTATTATAGAACCGTCACAATCTGGAGATGAATCCTTAGGAGATGTGCATCTTACTCAACAAAACGGTCAGATACATTCACTGACTATTCCATCAAAAGCTACATCAAACGTAATCCGCTTACAAATGATCGAACCAATGTACATAAAATCAATTGAAATCATAAGCGCAAATGAACCTATCAAAATCAAAGGGGCAGCTTTAATAGATGAGCGTACCAACACATTCAATACACTCACTCTAGGACCTTATCGACTCGCACACTCGGGAGACGTAAAGGTGTATGAGAACTTGAATGTATTCCCGCCAGCATACATGGTAAACAGACTACCAATTGACGAGGATACACAACCCGCTGGTAGTACTAATATACGCAAATACAAGGCACATGAGATAGAAATTGATACGAGCAGTTCGGAACCATCTATACTCATATTAGCTCAAACCGCATACCCTGGCTGGCAGGCTACGATTAATGGAGAGCCAACCAATATCTCCAGCACAAATGGATTGTTTTCTGCAATAGAACTTGAGGCAGGCAATAACCGAGTCGTATTTCAGTATAAACCACTTAGCTGGAAGGTGGGACTTTGGACAAGTATAACTATGTTGATATTATGGATACTAGCATTCCGCTTTACTCAGAAGGCCTTATATCCTTGACATTCAATTGTTTATTAGTTTGACCATTCCACTCATTGATCTCCAAAGCAAACACTAAATCCGCTTCATCGGTCAAATCATCATATCTATCACCCAGACCAAACGCTATAGCATCTAAGCTACCATTTTGTCCACTTTCAAACTTCAGCTTTAGATGTTTGTCATCTCGACCAACATTCCGCTTACTTTGTATCCGCGCACCACGCCATATAAAAAGAGGTTGAGGATTTGCCATTCCAGATGGCTCGAAAAAAGATTGTTGGTTTGCGAGTCTCTGAGTGATATCTGAACCTTTAACCTCGGCATCAATATGCAAAACAGGTCTCAAATCCACATCTTTCAGGCCATCTTCAGCAATATTCTCCAAATGTTCAACAAATTCAGCCCAGTTCTCCTCCTTAATTGTGAATCCAGCTGCAGCTGCATGCCCACCATATCTCTCAAGCAAATGTGAGCACTCCTCAAATGCATTAGAAATATGGAATTCAGCAATACTCCGCGCAGAGCCAGTAATATAACCTTCCTTCCTCTGACCGACAACTGCAGGCAGATTGTAGGTTTGACACCGTCGTGAAGCTACCAGACCTACAAGACCATTATGAAAATCTTCATGCTCAGCAAAGAGTATATGAGTATCGCCTGCAATATATGTTTGACTAGACAACTCCATTGCTGCGGATGTCATATCGCGTGTCATCCGCTGACGTTCACGATTATATTTTTCTAACTCTTGCGCGATCTCAATCGCCTCTTGATCATTCTCAGTAGCAAGCAAGCTTAGAGCTAGTGATGCATCTCCAATCCTTCCAACAGCGTTAATACGCGGGCCTAATTGGAATCCTATAGTTTGAGCAGATACGGAACCGTTACTCCGTGACACTCCTAGCAAAGCTTTAATA
>PVBE011228395.1_pt1 | contig 65402 bp, 60 predicted proteins | sample 1631181 | NCBI WGS metagenome assembly PVBE01 (sample SAMN08397723, study PRJNA350692) | Marine metagenome, whole genome shotgun sequencing project. | isolation source: water | place: Pacific Ocean | collected 2012-04
CTTATGGCATCGACCCTATTTACGGAATACCAAGTGCTAATGGTAGTCATTTCCATTTTTCACTTAACCAGTCATTAGATTAACTTTGGCAATATTTTTGTAGTACTTTTTAAAATTAAATCTTAAAAACATGAAGAATAATGTTATTAATTCCGGTCTATTGCTGTTAATCACAGCATTTTTGTTTGTTAATTTTTCTGCAAGCGCACAATCGCAAAAGTACGCTTATGTTGATACACAATACATACTGGATAACATACCTGAGTTTCAGGATGCACAGGATGAATTGGATGAAATTTCCACAAAATGGCAAAAGGAGATAGAAACAAATTATGCTAAAGTGAGTGAAATGTATCAAAAATATCAGGCAGAATCTGTTTTGTTACCCGATGACATCAAACGAAAACGAGAAGAAGATATAGTAAATAAGGAAAAGGAAGTCAAGGAGCTTCAGAGGAAGTATTTTGGTGCTGAAGGAGAGCTTTTTAAAAAGCGCCAAGAGCTTGTTCAACCAATCCAGGAAAAAGTATATAATGCTATTGAAAGTATTGCTGCTACTAATAACTATTCATTTGTTTTTGATAAATCTGGCGGAATGACATTGCTTTATACTAACCCGAAATACGATATTAGTGATGATGTATTGGATGAAGTGGGTAATGTAATGCAAACTGTTAAGCGAGATAGTCGAACAAGGGATTAGAGAAAATTCTGAATAAGAGGGCAATAGAAGATATTAGTATTAATCTAGAATAGTAATTACACAATTTATTTGTTAATATTTCTTAATTATGTTCACATAATTTGTTAATCGTATTGACATTCCTATTTTTTAGTTAAGTTTGCACCCCTGAATTTCGAATATTAGTAACCATATTATTAATAAATAAAAAAGATGAAATCGTTTAGAAAAGTTATTACATCGTTGTCTCTTATTGTTCTTATTTCAAGTGTTGGATTTGCGCAATCAGGAGCTAAATTCGGATACATTGATTCAAATGAAATATTAACATTAATGCCCGAAACAGATTCCCTTCAGAAAGAACTTAAAGATTATGCTGATTATCTTGATGAACAAATGTCTACAATGGCTATGGAATATCAATCAAAAGTTAGCATATATCAAGAGAATGTAGCTACTATGTCAGACTTGATAAGACAAACTAAAGAAAAAGAAATTACTGATTTACAAAATCGTATTCAAGCATTCCAGCAATCGGCTGATCAGGATCTTCAGGCAAAACAAGCTGAACTTTTTAACCCATTGATTGAGAAAGTTAAAGTTGCAATTACTGAAGTTTCACGCGAAAATAATTATAATTATATTTTTGATGTAGGAACTGGAGCACTTGTTTTTTACGAAACAGGAGATAATATACTTCCATTAGTAAAGGCAAAACTAGGAGTTCAGTAGTTCACAACTCACAACGATATTAAACCTCGAAAGGACATAACCTTTCGGGGTTTTTGTTTTGTTACACATTCTTCAGCAAGCAATTCTCAGTATTGAAGTGGTGTATTTGAAACAGTTATCCTTTATTGATAAAATAATCTGTAAACCCTGTTTAATTCGTGTAATACTACTATTTTAGTAAAATATGAATAATTCTACAAATGTTAACAATCCTGAAAGGGTTGATATCGAAAAAGTACTTTCTGATAAAAGCCCACTTCTGAAAAGATTTCTCCCTGGTTTTATGGTTAGTTATCTAAAGCGACTTATTCATCAAGATACTCTCAATTTATTCTTGCAAAACCATGGACATCTTTCAGGGATTGAATTTATTGAGGCACTATTAACTGATTTGAATACGAAACTTGATATTTCAGGCCTCAACAATATTCCGAAGGATGGTAGATATATAATTGCTTCAAACCATCCTCTGGGTGGAATTGATGGACTAGCACTAATGCTTGCAGTTGGCAAAGTAAGAAAAGATCTTGTGTTTCCTGTGAACGATATATTAATGAATATCGAAAATTTAAGACCATTATTTATTCCGATCAACAAACATGGTAGTAATGCTCAAAATATCAAAATTTTAAATGATACTTTTGCCTCCGACAAAATAATATGTTATTTCCCATTTGGTCTTGTTTCGAGGAAAAGGAAAGGAAAAATTATGGATATTGAATGGAAAAACACTTTTATATCAAAAGCAAAAAAATATAAACGTGATATTATTCCTACACATATTGGTGGTCGTAATTCTAACTTCTTTTATAATCTTTCAAATATCCGTAAAGCTATTGGAATTAAGGCAAACATAGAAATGCTTTTCCTTGTTAATGAGTTTATTAAACAGAGAAACAGCACTTTAAAAATTACTTTTGGATCACCCATATCCTATAGTACCTTTGATAATAGGCATACAAAAGCTGAATGGGCTGAAATATTGAGGCAGTATTCATATAGTTTGGATACTGGTTATAACGAATTAATTGGTAAAGAGCTAGGAGTCTAGTGCATTGTTTGATTGTATAATGTGGTTTTCGCCACTTAATCTTAGAACGAACAACGAAATTGCAGTTTAATAATGTCAAGTATTATATTTGTATTATGGATTAATAAATGTCGAAATGAAAACTATAATTCCTCCTGTTGATAAACGACTATTAGAGAAAGAACTAAATCCCGATCGATTTCTAAAAAAAACTAATAATGGTAATAATGAGATTTATCTTGTTAGTGAAATGGATTCACCAAACGTAGTTCGTGAAATTGGAAGACTTCGTGAAGTTACTTTTCGGGATGCAGGTGGCGGAACTGGAGAAGAACTTGATCTTGACTCATTCGACAAAGGGGAATATGCATTTAAACAACTTGTGTTATGGGACCCCAATGATAAGGAATTAATTGGAGGCTATCGTTTTATTTATTGTGAGCATCTTGAAATCGATAAGGATGGATCTATTAAATCACCAACCGCAAGTTTATTCAAATATTCAAGAACATTTATTAAAGATTATTTTCCATTTACAATTGAACTTGGACGGTCTTTTGTTCAACCACTCTATCAACCAACATTTAATTTAAGAAGAGGAATGTATGCGCTTGATAATTTGTGGGATGGTATCGGAGCAGTAATTGTAGATAATCCAGAAATTAAATATTTGTTTGGCAAAGTAACAATGTATCCTCATTTCGATACCTTGGCACGAGATATGATATTATTTTTTTTAGAAAAGTATTTCCCTGATAATGAAAAGCTAATTTATCCTATTGATCCATTAATGATAGGAACATCAAAAAAAATATTGAATAATATTTTTGCAGGATGTAATTATGATGAAGATTATAAGACACTAATTCAAAAGGTACGTAAACTTGGCGAAAATGTACCTCCACTTGTAAATGCGTATATGAATTTGTCGGCAACAATGAAAACTTTTGGCACAGCAGTTAATCATCATTTTGGAGATGTTGAAGAAACCGGAATACTTCTCACTGTTGAAGATATTTTTGCTGATAAGAAGGATAGACATCTTACATCGAATAAAAAAAAATAAAATTTTAGTCTTCATGAAGATTAATTATGCCGATTTTATAATAAGCTCAACTGATGTAGGAAAGTGCCCTATTCCTGATAAGCCTGAATATGCATTTATTGGGAGGTCGAACGTTGGTAAATCATCGTTAATTAATATGATAACCGGCAGAAAGAAACTTGCTAAAATATCCTCAACTCCCGGAAAAACAATATTAATAAACCATTTCATTATTAACAACCAGTGGTATTTAGTTGACTTACCCGGTTACGGATTTGCAAAACGATCGAAAACAGAACGTTTGAAATGGGAAAAGATGATAAGAAAGTATATTTTAAACAGACCAAATATGCTTACTTTATTTTTGCTAATTGATATTAGGATAGAACCTCAACAAATAGATCTTGAGTTTATTGAATGGCTTGGAATTTCAAGTATCCCATTTGTTATTGCTTTTACCAAAGCTGATAAACTCAAAACAAATCAGCTAGCTTCTAATATAAAAACATATAAAAATAAGCTATCCGAAAGCTGGGAAGAACTTCCTCCAATAATTGTTACATCATCAACAAATAATTTGGGAAGAGATAAACTACTTGAGTTCATTGAAAATACTAATAAAGTATATAGAAATGATACTAAACTGAAGGGCTTGTAAGGTAAATAAATGTTTGGTAATTGTGACCTTGGATTAGATAAAGGTTAAATTTTTATTTCAAAAAGAACTTGATTTTTACTCACCACATCTTTTTTCTTCACAAAAAGTTTTAATTCACCATCCATTGGTGCTATTACTTTATTCATCATTTTCATTGCATCAAGAATAAGTATAATGTCACCTTCTTTTACATTTCGTTTTTGCTTAAAAAAAATTTCGGTAATAATACCAGGAATAAATGCCCGAACTTTTCCGGGATTATATTCTTCGTATTTTTTCCGCTGCTTAAATTTGTGCGTAAGAAGAGTCTTATACTTTACACCATCAATATCAATTGAACTAAACCGTATTTTTTTTTCTTCGTTTGCCATAACATATCCGGATTAAAACGGTGGAATCCCATGTTTTTTATTGGGAAGTTGAACTTTTTTATCCTTTGAGATATCAAGAGCATGAATCAGCATTTTCCGTGTTTCATCTGGTTCAATTACCGCATCAACATAACCATAAGCAGCAGCAACATATGGATTTGCGAATTTTGTTTTATACTCAGCAACCTTTTCTTTACGCATTATTGCGGGATCAGCGGCTGTCATAATTTCTTTCCGGAAAATAATATTTGAAGCACCTTCAGGTCCCATAACGGCAATTTCAGCAGTAGGCCAAGCAAAAACAAAATCAGCTCTAAGGTGATGCGAACACATAGCTATATAGCCCCCACCATAAGCTTTACGAGTTATTAATGTAATTTTTGGCACTGTTGCTTCTGAATAAGCATATAGTAATTTTGCGCCATGACGAATTACACCGGCATGTTCCTGATCAACTCCTGGTAAGTATCCCGGGAGGTCAACTAGTGTTACCAGTGGAATATTAAAAGCGTCACAATATCGCACAAAACGTGCTGCCTTATCCGATGAGTCAACATCAAGAACACCAGCAAGATAAAGGGGCTGATTTGCAACAATACCAACAGTATCTCCATTTATTCTAGCGAAACCAATTACAATGTTCTTTGCAAATAAATCCTGAATTTCAAAGAAATATGAATCGTCAGCAAAAGCTCTTATCAAATCCCTTACATCGTAAGGCTGCTTTGCATTTGAAGGCATTACACTATCAATCTTAAAACGTCTTGTTTTAGGTGACTTTTTTGGAAAGCGTTTTGCCTTGTTAATATTGTTCCACGGGATAAAACTGATAAGTTGTTTTACCTGACTAAAACATTCCTCTTCGCTTTCTGCATAAAAATGAGCATTCCCTGTCTCCTCGCAGTGTATCCTTGCACCACCTAAAGCCTCCATCGTAATCTCCTCACCAAGTACCGTTTTAATCACTTCAGGTCCTGTAATAAACATCTTGGTTATTTTTTCCACAGTAAAAACAAAATCGGTTAGGGCAGGTGAATAAACTGCACCACCTGCGCATGGCCCTAGTATAACAGATATTTGAGGAATTACCCCCGAAGCAAGCGTATTACGGAAAAATATCTCACCATAACCTGCCAACGAGTTAACCCCTTCCTGAATACGTGCTCCACCTGAATCATTAATTCCAATTAATGGAACTTTCAGTTTTAATGCATGATCCATTATTTTTGTGATCTTTTTTGCATGCATCCATCCTAACGATCCGCCGGCAACTGTAAAATCCTGAGCATAAATACATACAGGTTGTCCAGTAATATTACCCGTACCAGTAATTACACCATCACCGGGTAAGTACTTTTTATCCATATCAAAATCCTTTGCAGCATGTTCTACAAATAAATCATACTCATGAAAAGATTTTGGATCGAGAAGTGCAATAATTCTCTCTCTCGCTGTAAGTTTACCAATGGCTTTTTGTTTTTCAATGGCTTTTACACCACCTCCCTTTAAAGCCGTACGCATACGTTTTTTAAGATCTGTTGATTTTTCTTTGATGCCCATAATAGATTAGTTTTGGGTTCACAAAAAAAGAGATAAGCTCAGCCTTAAGGGCTTTCTTTCCTCATTGGAAAACTTATCTCTACCTTTGCAAAAGTATATCAAAATAGCAATAAAGCAAGGTATTTTATACTGTTTAGTGAAAGAAAAATATTTAACTACATTATAATCAATTAAATAAGACCTAATGAATGTTGAGGATATAAGAATGTATTGTCTTGAAAAAAAAGGAGTTACCGAAAGCTTCCCTTTTGATGATACAACATTGGTATTCAAGGTAGTAGGTAAAATGTTTGCCCTAGTTAATCTTGATGGTAATCTAAGGTTGAATTTGAAGTGTGACCCTGAACAGGCAATTATTTTGCGTGAACATCATGATTCTGTAATACCAGGATATCATATGAATAAGAAACATTGGAATACGATTCTACTAGATGAAACTATAGCGGATCGATTGTTAATGGAATGGATCGATGATTCTTACAATCTTATTGTAGAAAATTTGCCAAAAAAGCTGAAGCAAAAATTACATTGATATTTTCAAGTGTAAAGTAGGAGTGAAAGGAATAGCTTCAGTAAGAATATTGATGCCATTTGTTTGATTTCCGGGTATTTTTTCAAAACTAGAATACTTTAGATTTTTTGTATTTAATACATTTAATATTGAAAAACCTATTTCACCATTCACTTTACGATTAAGAAACTTGTAAATTAATGACACATCTAATCGGCTGTATATTGAATTATTGCTTTGTGTAGAGTTAGAATTGTCTGGAAATCCTGATCCAAAAACATAATTTGTGGAAAAGAAAATAGGATCGAAATTTAACATTGCTGCTAGTTTTAATTCATGGAGCTGATCGTGAGGAGCCCTCCTAGTATCTTCTTTCTTGAAGTAGCTAAAATGCTCAAGTGTTCGACTTATGGAATAAGCAATCCATGCAGAATGTTTTAACACATCTTTTTTTATCAGTATATCAATACCATAACTCTCTGCTTTGCCATGGAATATATCCTGAATATTTGCATTTATACGATTAATATATCTGGTTAATCCGGTAGTATTTTTATAATAACCCTCAATACTAAATGTGAAATCATTATTATGAAATGATGTACCAAGTACATAATGTGTTGCATTCAATACTGGAACCTCATCATTATCAGCAATAACCCACATATATCTGTAATTACCATACTCATCAACAATTGTGCTTAATGAAACAAACTGACTATAAAGTCCAAATGCTACATTTATTTTCCAGTTTTTATGTGGCTCAATGGATGCTGAAACTCTTGGTTCAAAATATACTTTTTTTAAGATTGGCGCATAATTTAACCTGAAACCGACTTTTAGATTAATATTCTTACGTATTGAAATATTATCCTGCGAATAGATACTTATCCTACCTGAAGATTCATAATGTTTTGCAGTTAAGGCGTTAAAAGAATATTCCACAAGCTTAACTTCATTGTTATATAAGTTAATACCACTTTCGAGTGAATGAATACGATTAATTGTAATTATGTTGCTGTATTCCAGACATAACTCTCCCAGCTTACTGTGAATCGTATCGTCAGCAAGGTATTCTGTATTATTTGATAGTGGAAATACTTGTTTGAAATCATTCTGATAAAATGAGTTTAATCCGGAATAACTTAGTCTGAAGTTATTTGTATTTCCATTTTTTAATGTGTTACCATAATATATCGACCCACCAAATTGAGTGGTTTCTTCACTGGTTTTCTTGTCAAGTATACTCTTAACTAAGGTATCATCAATTGAATACGAAAAATTATCAAAGCCACCATGAAGACTAATATAGAAAAGATCGTTGTTGTTAAATGTTGTTGAGTATTTTATGTTGAGGTCCCTAAATCTATAATCAGGTATTATAGTTATATCAACATCATTTGTCGTATCAGCATCATTATTGCGTTTAACCAATGATGTCATATCAGACGGATTATACAGATTATAATACGTATGCCTGTATGCAATAATTAATGAACCTTTTTTAAAGATAGGAATTTCTACCATCCCATTTAACGTCATATTGTTTAAGCTAACTGTAAATGATGGCGATACCGTGTTTCCGTTTTTCCCGACTATATTTACTATTCCTCCAACCCGTTCTCCAAACAGTGCATCATACCCACCTTTATGAATTTCAATGTCCTTCGCTAAAAAAGGATTAAATGCACTGATATTATCATTGAAATTTTTTAGGCCGTAAACAGTATATCCATCAAACATAACTTTACTTTGACCAGCATAACTTCCCCAAATAATCAGTTCACTGGTTTGTTCGCCAGAGGCGAGTATTCCTGGCATAAGTCGAATAAGGTTTAGTACTGAATTATCACCATAACCTGGTAAAAAATGTGCAATCTTATGGTTTAGTTTCATTAATCCTGGTTGAACACCTATTTGTGTTGATTTCTCAACTTTACTCCCAACTATAACTACCTCAGATAATCCTATACTTGATGGAATCAGGGCAAAATCATGAAAACGATTTGTTGATACTAATGTGTCAAGAACATAGTAACCCAGATAAGAAACTTGAACATGAATTAAACTATCCTCTGATGGAAATATAGTTGAAAAGCCTCCTTTGAGGTCAGTAACTGATGGCCAACCGTTAATGATCACATGGGAATACGGTAGAGCCTCATTGCTAATTTTATCTGACACACGGCCTGATATATATAGCTTTGTTCTGGTTTTTTTTACCTCAACTATTTCAGGATAAATAACCCAAACACCATCAATTAATTCGTAATTAAAAGGTAACCCGGTTAGCAATCCACCAAGAGCTTTTTCTATTGTAGGATATGTATATTTTTTAGTAATTAGAAAAAGTGAAAGGCTTTTATCATCAAACGAAATATTTATATCATCAGAATCAATGATACCTATTAGGACTTTATTTAGGGGTGTTTGGTATGCTTCAATTCGTACTTCTTGTGCTGAAGAAATGAAAAACGACAAAAGAATAACTATAGGTACTAAAGAATTTTTTAAAACACTTTTCAATTTTTAATTATATGGTAGTTCGTATCTGACAATGCAATAAAAGTGAGGCTATATGGTTTACAAAGTAAGACAAGCGCCTCTTCAGCTGTTTTTTGTTTTGAAAAGAACCCGGTATAATCGTAGTTTAATGAAATACTTGAAGTAATCTTAATGTTATAATATTTTTCAATCTCTTGTATTACATTAATAAGAGGAACGGATTTGAAAACGAACATATTGTTTTTATCCTTGAGTATTTCATTTTTCGCATCATACTTTGAAACCTTTATCTCTCCATTGTAAATAACTTCAGCGGTATAGTTAGGATTCAGTACTACTGAATTTTGACTTAGTGAAATTACCTTAACCATACCGGTAAAGCATGTTACTTTGTATGCATATTCTCGTGCATAAACATTGAAGGTAGTCCCCAGGACAACTGTTCTGCCGTATGCTGAAGCCACGATGAAATCCTCTCCTTTCTCAACATCAAAGAATGCTTCACCTGTTAAGTTTACTTTCCTGGAGAAATTCCACCAAAGTGGAAAATATGTTATAGATGAGTTTGATTTTAAAGTAACTGCGGATCCATCTGGTAGTTTCACAGTAAGCTGCTCTCCATCAGGGCAATAGTTTGAATTACTATAGAATCGAAGCAACAATACAGTGCCTAGTAATAACACTATACTAGCTGCAATACCATAAAAAAGACGAGTGCTTAATGAAGTGCCTGTTCTTAATTTTAAGCTTTCGTTTTGATTCAACTCAATTTCTGAATTGATTTCGCTCCAAATATCTTCTTTAGTCTTACTATACTTGGGTTGAACTACAGAAAAGAATTCCTTTTCAGAGAAATTCTCATTATTTGTATTATGATCTTTTTTGTGATCCATACTAGTAATTAAGCTCCATTTTTAAAAATGCAAGTGCATATTTCATCCTTTTCTCAATAGCTTTTATGCTAATTCCAATAGATTCTGCAATTTCATGATATTTCAAATTCTCAATTCTGCTCATCAAAAATACTACTCTCTGTTTTTCGGGCAATCTCACTAGAGCTGATTCATATTGATTCTTAAGTTCTTTAAACTGCAAAAGATCTTCTGGCGATTGTCTAGCTGCTTCTATTTTTAAATTCAAATGAAAGTTCATTATCACTTTTTGCCTTCTATGAGTACTTATAAACAAATCGTTGGCAATTTTAAAGATTAATGCTTTAATATTTTTGTTTTCGTGAAAATGTAATTGCTTTTCCCATATTTTCATGAATGTATCTTGAGCAATATCAGTGGCAAGGTCACCATCACCCGATCGATAATAAATGTAGTTTCGTACAGCATCAAAATGATTGTCAAAAATATCTTTAAAAAGCTCCCGTGTCAATGAAATGGATTTTGTGATTAGAGTAAGAACACTACATATTTTCCTTTTTAGAATTAAAAAAATGAGGTTGTCTTAAAAGAGGTTCTACTACTTTTAAGACAACTTCAAAGTTAGTTTCGCTAATCAAATAACTTATATTAGTGTAGAAAAATTGTGTACGTAATTCCATTAACAAGTACCGTTGCAATATTGTCACATTCACCTGACCCGAAATCAAGAATTCTAAGAGGCAGCCCTTCTGGTTTAATCTCCATTGTTCCTGAAACAATCCACTTGCAGTTAAGTTCAACACGTAGCGGACTAACTATTTCACGTTCCCAAGTTTGTCCGTTTGGCCTAATTCCATCTGCTGTACCTGTAATAAGATAAACATCATCCCAGTGAGGAAAGGTAAAGGCTCCATGTATCCACTCTCTAACTCTGGATGAATTCCAACTAAGAGTACCACCATTGTCAGCCTTATAAATTACACCAACAACTTCAATATTATAGTGCAGTTTGTTGTTTGCGTTTAACCCCATGTTTCTAATAATCTTTGTTCCGTCAACATGATTGTCATTTACATGGTAATTATCGAAACCATAAGTGATTACTGTACCTGGCCAACGATACCTACCGGTAAATGTAACAATGATCTTGCCTCTACGTTTTTTGCCATCTAGGCACAAACAGTTTTCCTCACCAAAGTCGATAGTTAATTCACGGGGGGTAACTGTTGTGTCAAGGGTAACTGTAGCACATCCGCTAAGGAATAGGTTTGATGTGTTACCCGATTTTAATCCACCACTTCCGTTGTCGTATGCCTCATCAACAATGTTTGTGGCATCGGAATAAATTCCTTCTGCAAATGCATCATCAGCTGATGCTGATGTGTTGTCGGCTATTTGTTGCTCATCTTTTTTGCATGAGGTTGAAAGTGAAACAATCCCAAAGATCATAAGCAATGCGATAATTAAATTTAATTTTTTCATGATATAAGTTTTAATTAAAATTGTGTTTTACACTTCAATACCGCATTAAAACACTTTTACCCTACCTCGAATATTGTTTTTTTTATAAGTACTGTTCAAATTAGTTTACGAAAACGACATTAGATAATAATTTCCATTTCATTATTTTAAATTAACTCTCGTAATTCCTGTTCCCCCCATTTCGATGGGTGCATCTCCAAAATTTTTAATTTCTTCGAGATTTTGTAAATATTGACGAATAATATCACGTAAAATTCCGTAACCTTTTCCGTGAAGTATACTAACTTCTCTCATATTAAGCAGTATGGCTTCATCAATATACTTTTTCAACATTAAAAGCGCTTCATCAGCACGTTTACCACGTAAGTCTAATGTCAGTTTAAAATTAACAGCTTTTTTGTTAATATCATCTACATTAAAACTATGACCTTTTCTTTTAGCTGGTCTTTGTTTTGGAGCCTTCGATTTAACTAGCTTTGAAACTGTAATTTTAAGTTTTATATCATTAACGTTCAATAAGGCAACATTCCCATCTATATTTATTACTTCACCAACGATATCCGTATCCCTTATTTTCACATAATCATTTGCTTTAATTTGCAGTTCTTGAATTGCCTCAGGCTTTGCCAAACTGACTTTGGTTTTTTTATTTACTGCTTTCTTTATTGCAGAAGCCTGCTTAGGAACATCTTTTAGCTCATCTTTTTTTGTATAAAGTTCTTTTCGTATTTCACGGGTTTTCACTTTGTCGGCACCCGCTTCTTTAATGTCACGAATTGTTTTTTCAACAGCTTTATTAGATTCTTCAATTATCAATAATGCTTTTTCATTTGCATCCTTTATCAATTGTTTTTTCGACTTTTCCAGGTTATTAATCAAGTCAGTATATTTTTCAATCATCCGACTTAGATAGGCATCTGCAGCATTAGCTTTTTCTTGTTGTTTACTGATTTTGATTTTGTCAATTTCCATTTGCTGAAGTTGCTGGTCAAAGCGAACATGCTTGCCACCGCTTTTCTTTTTCGCCTTATTAAGAACGTTGGCAGGGAAACCAATTTTTTTGGCAATTTCAAAGGCAAAGGAGCTGCCTGGTTTTCCTATTTGTAATTTGTACATGGGTTGCATTTCTTTCGAATCGAATAACATTGCCCCGTTAACCAGACCATTCATTCTTTCTGCAGCTACCTTTAAGTTTGTGTAGTGAGTTGTAATCAATCCAAAGGTAAGTCTGTTATTAAGTTGTTCGAGCGTGGCTTCAGCAATTGATCCTCCTAATTGTGGTTCGGTACCGGTTCCAAACTCATCAATTAGGACGAGAGTTCTATTATTAGCATTTCGAAGGAAGTATTTCATATTTAGAAGATGCGAGCTATAAGTACTCAAATCATTCTCAATCGATTGTTCATCACCAATATCGATGAAAATATTATCGAACAAACGAAAAACGCTATCTGGTGATGCACTGACAAGAATCCCGCACTGTAGCATATACTGTAATATTCCAACAGTTTTTAAACAAATTGATTTGCCACCTGCATTAGGCCCGGATATTATTAATATCCTGTTTTCATCAGTAAGTTCAAGGTCTAGTGGAATAACGGTTTTCTTTTGTTCCTTATGTGAAAGAAACAATAGTGGGTGAAATGCTTCCCTAATACCTACAGGTTTGTTGTTAGTAATAATTGGTTGTTTTGCTGCTATTTTTATCGAAAACAATGCTTTTGCACGAATAAAATCAATTAATCCAAGGAAACGGTAGGCATCAATAAGATCAGAGATGTTTGGCCTTAGATTATCAGTGAAGCTTAACAATATTTTTGTGATCTCTCTGCGTTCTTCACTTTCCAGTTCCTTAATTTCATTGTTAATTTCGAATGACATAGAAGCTTCAACAAAAACAGTTTGACCCGTTGATGACTCATCATGGATAATGCCTCCAATTGATCTTTTATTGGCCGCTTTCAAAGGGATTACAGATCGTCCGTTGCGAATTGTTATCTCTGTATTGTCGGGTATCCATCCCGATTTTTTTGCCTTCTCAAAAGCCTTCTTTGTTTCTCTAAATGCTTTCCGTTGTTTACTGGTAATACTTTGTCTTATTGTTTTCAATTTGTCAGATGCGCTATCTCTTATTTCACCTTTCTTGTCAATTATTTTTTGCGCTTCATGTAGCAATTCTTCTGGCAAATAAACCAGATCAACAAGTTTCTTTAATTCAGGGAATGCTTCTTTATCCGTTTCATTAAAGTAGTTAAGTATTTCTTGTAGTGTAAATAGCGATGCAACTAAGTTAAAAAGTACTTCCTGCTCAATAAAGCTTCCAGGGGTTTTTAATTGTTGAATATCCTCCCGTAAATCTATAAAATCATTTGTTGGGAATGCCTTGCCAATTGCAAGTAAATCCACAAACTCACTGGATTGATCCAGTAATTTTTTAATTGCTACAATATTGGATGAAAAATGAATCTTCTCAACAAAATGTTGTCCAATTGTACTTATACATAACTGACTAATATGTTTCTTTATCTGTCCGAAACCAATTTTTTGCTCATAGCTAGCAGGGTAGATCATGCTGACAAAGGTAGGGAAAGGAAGGTTTGGTTCGGCAAAGTGGGTTTCAGGTTAAATTATTGTGTAATTATCTCTGAAGTATATTAATACGCAATATTCAAATATTCTATCCATTAACTTCTTTAAGTATTTCTTCAATATCATCATGACAGCTACCACAAACAGTCCCTGCTTCTGTTTCATCTCCAACTTCATCGATAGTTAATAAACCACCAGATTTGATAGCTGCAACTATCTCTCCTTTTGTTATTTGCATGCAGTTGCAAATTATTTCATTGTTATCCATATTGTGTTGTAGAAAGGAATTGTGCTGTCTAAGCTAAATAAGAATAAGTTAATTGGTAATCAAAATTCCTCAGCATGTATTTCTCCTGGGCTTTTCTTTTTATGGTCTTTAAATCCGTCTTTATAAAGCAACTCTTTCATTCCTTCTACCATTTTCGGATTACCGCACAAGAACACTTCGGTATTTTTTGGTGTGGGTTTAACACCTAGAGTATTTTCAGCTATGCCCGATTTCCATATTTCATCAATAAAACGTGTGTCTCCATTCCATCCCACTGGTTCTTTATTGGGTTCAGTGATTGTTGGATGATAATGAAAACTGTTAAATATGCTTGCTAGTAATTTTAATTCTGACGAATAGCCAAGGTCCCAACTATTAGCTGCACCATGAATGACCAATATCTTACCAGTTCGTTTCAAAGCATTCGAACGCAACATGCTCATATAAGGAGCCACTCCTGTACCGGTGGCTATTAATATTACGTTTTTGTCATTATCTATTTGATCAAGAGTAAACATACCCACAGCTTCTTTACCCAACCATATCTTATCACCAATGTACAACTCAAAAATTCTAGGTGTTAATTGCCCGGAATTAACTAAAGTTATATAAAACTCTATTGAATCTTCAGTTGATGAAGACGCAATTGAATAAGCACGTCTAATTAGTTTGTCGGATTTTGGTGGTTCAAATTCGTCGGTAGCTTCGGCACAACGAGATGCATAAGGAGGTAAACCAAGTGCAACAAATTGACCGGCCTCAAATTCCGGAAATTTCCATCCTTCGGGTTTAACTTTAATTATTTTCATAATCGGCGATACTTGTACCGATTGTGTAACAACAGAATTTAATTGATCTTCGAGGGTCATATTACATCAATATTTTTAAGATGTAAAAATACGAATATTGATAATGATAAAGATGAAATAGATATTATTTAATATAAACCTGAATTGGTTTTCAAGGTATAGTTTAACGGTTAAAAATTGAATCCAAAAGTTACGTTAAAACCGTGCATTGGGACTTTAGTAGCGTTCATTTGAGGGTTTATTTCAGGATTCAAAGGATCTTCCCAGGATTCCAAGTCAGGTCTCAATGGGTCAAAGTACATGCCATCATTGTTTTTCAATTTTAACCCACCAAAATCATATTCAAATCCCAGATACATAACAGCTAAATCTACATTTATCCCAACAGAATACATAAGCTGGGCATAACCATAATATACATCAAGCCCATTATCAAAATCCTGATGGTTTAAATAAGTTGCACCTACCCATACTGGGTTTAACTTTACAAATACATCAAAGGCAAGTGCTTTAGTAGGGGCATATGTAAAAGAAGGTCCAATTTTTGATCCTACAAAAAAGTTGTAAAGGTTTTTACTTCCCGACAAATTAAATATCTGAGTTTTAAAAGAGACGAAATCAACGTTTATACCAAATCTCATGTTATCTCCAACATTGATTCCATTTAGCATAAATATTGCACCAATTTCAAAAATACCACCAATCCTGGATTCCGCTCCTAATGAATCTTTTAATGCGTTTGCATTTTTATATCCGTAATATGTCCAAGTTGGGTAAGACAGACCTCCTCTGATATAGAATTTTTTATTTAAATCACCTGATTCGGATACTTGGGAGAAAGCAGACACAGAGATAATTAATGCTAAGATAAGGGCGATTATTGTTTTCATTTAATTAATTTTGAGCTTACGTAGTGAGTAAGATAGGAGGATTAAAAAGATATCCAACTATTTTCATCTTGTTCGTGCTAAATTATGAAAAAAATGAAATAAAAAAAGGCCGACTCATTTGAATCGGCCTTTTTACAAGAAATAATATTTTTAAACAAGTGCCAGACGCTTAAAATCAGTAACGGTTAATCCGTTCTCTACATCTTGTAAATATTGACTAACATTCTTTTTGCCATCTTTAATAAATGCTTGGTTTACCAAAGTGTTTTCTTTGTAAAATTTATTCAATTTTCCCATAGCAATTTTTTCAAGCATAGCTTCAGGTTTACCTTCCTGACGAGCTTGATCCATGCCTATCTCTATTTCCCGTTTAACTGTTTCATCAGAAACACTATCTTTATCAAGAGCTACCGGATCCATTGCAGCAATTTGCATAACAACATCTTTTCCTGCATCAGCAAGTGAATCACCTGATTTATTAAACCCAGCGATAGTAGCTAACCGGTTACCGGGATGAATATATGCATATGTGCTTTCAGCTTCAACTTTATCAAAACGGCCCAGCTGGATTTTCTCGCCAATAACTCCAGTCTGATCTGTTATAGATTCATCAACTGTACGACCAGCTAATGGTAAAGCCTTAAGCTCATCGATATTTTTTGCGTAATTAGCAATAGCAACATCTATAATACTTTCGGCATACGCAATAAAGTCAGCATTTTTTGCAACAAAATCAGTTTCACAATTTATCATCACTGCTACAGCATATTTTTTATCTTTACTAACTTTTGAAAGTACAACACCTTCAGCAGCATCTCGACCTGCACGTTTTGCAGCAACTTTTTGACCTTTTTTTCTGAGTACGTCAATGGCTTTCTCCATATCGCCTTCAGTTTCAACGAGGGCATTCTTGCAGTCCATCATACCTGCTCCTGTTCTTTTTCTCAGTTCGTTTACCTGTTGGGCAGTTATCTTCATTTTATTACTTTATTTTTAAGTTATAACCAATTAATTCTTTTTGGAAATAGTTTTTCTTTTGCGTTTAGGTTTTCCTTCAACTGGTGCTGCCGGAGCTCCTTTTTCCGCTGATTTATCAGCATCCTCTTCTGCTTTAACCAGTGCTTCGGACGTAGATTTAATATCTACCTCATCAATATCTGTTGTGGTTTCTTCTTTAACATCCTGCTTTTCTTTGGCCATTTTGCGTTCGTTTAATCCTTCAGCAATAGCCTGAACCGCTGCATTAACAATTAAATAAATTGATTTTGAAGCATCATCATTTGCAGGTATCGCAAAATCGATCAAAGTAGGATCAGTGTTTGTATCAACCATAGCAAAAATAGGGATGTTAAGTTTTCTTGCTTCAGCCACGGCAATTCTTTCTTTATTGATATCAACAACAAATAAAGCAGCTGGAAGTCGACTCATATCAGAAATACTACCAAGGTTCTTTTCAAGTTTGGCACGTTCACGGGTAATTTGAAGTCTTTCTCTCTTAGATAGGTTTGTCCATGAGCTAGTTGTAGCCATTTTGTCGATGTTAGCCATTTTACGAACTGCTTTGCGGATTGTTGCAAAATTTGTAAGCATACCACCGGGCCAGCGCTCAGTAACATACGGCATATTTATCTTTTTTACCAAATCAGCTACCAACGATTTTGCCTGTTTTTTAGTAGCTACAAATAATATTCTTCTACCTGATTTTGCTATTTGTTTAATAGCATTTTGTGCATCTTCAAGTTTAGCCTGTGTTTTATACAGGTCAATAATGTGAATACCATTACGCTCCATAAAAATATAAGGAGCCATATTTGGATTCCATTTTCTACGCAAGTGACCAAAATGTACACCTGCATCAAGCAATTCATCAAAACTAAGTTTTGCCATTTTAATTTTTTTTTAATTTGTTTACATTCTCTTTTGCAATTACTGTATAGCTTTTTATAAAAGGTTACAGCAATTTGGATACTAAACTCATTCCAATGTATGTGAAAATTAACGTTTACTGAACTGGAATTTTTTGCGAGCCTTAGGTTGTCCTGGTTTTTTACGTTCAACCATACGTGGATCTCTCTTCATCAAACCTTTTTCTTTTAGAATGGGACGGAACTCAGGGTCTATTTTAACAAGCGCACGGGCAATGCCTAGTCGCAATGCTTCTGCCTGACCTGTATAACCTCCACCATTCAGATTAACTTTTATGTTGTATTTGCCCATATTGTCGGTAAGCTGTAATGGCTGTTCAACAACATAATGAAGGATTGCAGTTGGAAAATACTCTTTAAAATCACGATCGTTAATAGTGATTTTTCCATTTCCATCCTGAAGATAAACCCTGGCTATTGCAGTTTTTCTTCTACCTAGTGCATTAACTACTTCCATAGGTGTTTTATCTGATTGATTTTAAATTTATTTTCTTTGGTTTTTGTGCTTCCTGTTTGTGCTCATTTCCTGCGTATACATGTAAATTACGGAATAGATCAGCTCCGAGCTTATTTTTTGGAAGCATGCCTTTAATAGCTTTTTCAACCATTGAAATAGGTTTTTTCGCCATTAATTCACGAGCAGTAATAGATTTTTGTCCTCCAGGATATCCACTATGACGGATATATTCTTTAGCATCCCATTTGTTACCTGTTAGTCTTATCTTTTCAGCATTTATAATAACTACATTATCACCACAATCAACATGTGGAGTATAGTTAGGTTTATGCTTTCCACGAAGAACTGTAGCAGCAACTGAGGCCATTCTTCCCAATATTTCATTCTCTGCATCAATCAGCACCCACTCTTTCGTTACGGTGTTTGCATTTGCGCTAACAGTTTTATAACTCAATGTATTCATCTATCTTATTGTTTCTTAAGCAGTTTACTAATACGCCTTAAAATCGGGCTGCAAAAATAGAAACTATTTCTCGAACAACCAAATTTGCAAACAACTAATTATAAATAAAGTGTTAATGAATAATATTATTGAGATTTATTACTCATGATATACAGAAATATGTATTAAAACAGTTATTACCAGTCTGTTAATGGCATGGTAATTGTACTATTACTGATGCATATAAGCAACCGAATTGATATTAATTGTGAATTTGGATAGATTGAATAACTATTTTTTACTTTACCTTGCGACCTGTTAATCTTTTATTCATAAAAAAGTATGTTATGCTCAAATTAAAACTAATGATTATCGCCATGTTTTTCCTGATCAGTTTCCAGATCAATGGCCAGAATAATATAAATCAAATTACCTTAAGCTCGTTTATGATTGAGGTGAACGGAAAAGATATAAAAACTGATACTACTATAGTACAAAGGCTTATACCTGATGTGCCTACGGATATCTTACTTTATGAGAATGATTATATAAAGTATTATGTTGTATTTACGTATAGATTTAAAGGACGAAGAGCAAAACTTGTTCGGCGAACATATGCTGAAATGCGTGATGGTAAAAGGAATTACAGTAAACAACAAAAAGAGATGCAAGAGCTAAAGGTATCAGTTCCAGGATTATTTAAAGGGAAATCATCTGAAAGTATCTTGTATGATAGGAAATCAATGAGCAGTATTTTTGTAAGCTTCAATTATAAATTTGTATATAAACAATAATCTGAGAAGTTGTGAAATATTAAAATAAATTCTCAGCAAACGAATTATTAATTTTTAAATAATTAGACATGAACAAAAAAAATTATTACAAAATCGTATTAGCATTTATACTCGTAAGTATCGTTGGATTTTACGGGTTTAAACAAAGTGGTGAACAAAAGAATACCAGTTGGTTACAGATAACCGCGGTAGAGTCAGTTGTACCAGCAGGAATTGGTCGTTCCAGAATGATCTCAATCGACGAGAATGGTAAAATGGAAGAGATAAAAATGAAAAACTTTTTCAGTATTGCTGGTATCAATTTTAGCAATATTAGAGCGAACGATTTAAAAATAACTACTAAAATTCAAGAACTCACAAATGAAGGTTGGGTGTTAGATGATGTTACATCAGGAGTTTTTTCAGGAAATGAAAACAATTCAAATGGTATTTTTATTACCAGATATTTGTTTAAGAAGGAGAATTAATATTGCTTTGAATTAATTGAATAGATAGCATATTCTTGATTTGGATCAAGATAATTTCCACTTCATTTTATTTGTGTACAATTAAATCGAATATTTAACTACTTTTGCAGAATATTTAACTATCCTGATCAAACAAGATCTCAAATACAATACTAACAATGGAATACAATACTGCACGTGGTCATTTGATAATACCTGAATATGGTAGGAATATTCAAAAAATGGTTGATTACGCTATTACAATTGAGGACAGGGAAAAAAGAACAAAAACAGCAAAATCAATAATTGTATCGATGGGACAGATGAATCCATCTATTAAAGACACAATCGATTTTAATCATGTTCTTTGGGATCACCTATATATTATATCTGATTTCAAACTCGATGTTGATGGTCCATTTCCACAACCTTCTCGAGAAGAACTAAATCATAAGCCAGCCAGACTAAAATATAGCAATAAGAATTTTACTCTTAGGCACTACGGCAAACATATTGTCAATATTATTAAGAAAGCTATGGAATACGAGGAAGGAGATGAAAAGCAAGCTCTAATCCTGGCTATAGCGAACCAAATGAAAAAGTCGTATCTGAGATGGAACAGAGAATCAGTAAATGATCAAACAATAGGCAAGCACCTTAATGAATTATCTGGCGGTAAATTAATACTTTCTGAAGACGTTCAATTAGTAGCAATTAGTGAAGTAATACAAAGGACAAAAAATAAGAAGAGAAAATCCCATCATAAATCTTATCAGAAGGGCAGTAAAGATAATTCTGGGAAACGGAGAAAAAATAATTATGGATCCAAACATAATTAGCCTCATAATTAATCGATAATTATAGGTATGTATGAGAACAAACTTGTTAATTGTCTATTTGAATTATCTAATTAAGTAAACTATTTCTTGAAAAATATTTTGAAAGAACAACCATAATTTGGTTGTTTTTTCGTTTATTTACTATACGTAAATATTTACAAATGGGAGCTTTTAAAATATCAGGAGGGAATTCCCTTAGTGGCGAAATAGTACCCCAAGGGGCTAAAAATGAAGCGCTTCAAATAATCTGTGCCACCCTACTAACGGAAAAAGAAGTTGTAATAAGTAATATTCCTGACATAAGTGATGTTAACAAGCTTATTAAGTTAATGCAAGGCCTAGGGGTTATTGTTAATACTATCGGTGATAGCCAATATTCCTTCAAGGCCTCTAATATCGACCTTAATTATCTCGAAACAGAGGATTTTTATAAGAAGGCAACTAGCATACGTGGAAGTGTAATGATATTGGGACCATTGTTAGCAAGATTTGGAATGGGCTACCTTCCTCAACCAGGTGGAGATAAAATTGGACGAAGAAGACTCGATACACATTTTATAGGATTACAAAAACTTGGTGTTGAATTTAACTATGATACTAATAAAAAAAGTTACCATGTTGTTGCTAATAACCTGAAAGGAAGTTATATGCTGTTGGAGGAAGCTTCAGTAACAGGAACTGCAAATATTTTGATGGCAGCAGTTATGGCTACAGGTACTACAACTATTTTTAATGCTGCGTGTGAACCATATATTGTTCAGCTATGTAAAATGCTCAATAGTATGGGATCCAAAATTTCAGGCATCGGGTCGAATTTACTTACTATTGAAGGTGTTGATATTCTCAACGGAACAACACATACACTGCTTGCCGACATGATTGAAGTTGGTAGTTTTATTGGGCTTGCGGCAATGACTCAATCTAAATTGAGAATTAAGAATGTAAAATTATTAGATTTAGGATTAATCCCTGAGATTTTCAAACGCTTAGGCATAGTCGTATCTCAGGAAGGGAAAGATATTATCGTTCCCAAATATGAAAACTATTCTATTGAAACCTTTATTGATGGATCAATAATGAATATTGCAGATGCACCGTGGCCTGGATTTACTCCTGACTTAATTAGTATTGTATTGGTAACTGCGATTCAAGCTGAAGGTAGTGTTCTAATTCATCAAAAAATGTTTGAAAGCAGATTATTCTTTGTTGATAAGCTTATTGATATGGGTGCAAGGATTATTCTGTGCGACCCACATCGTGCAACTGTAATAGGACTAAATCATAAATATCCATTAAGAGGGATTAAAATGAGCTCTCCAGATATTAGAGCTGGTGTAGCTTTATTAATTGCAGCCCTTTCTGCAGATGGAATCAGTATTATTGAAAATATTGAGCAAATTGACAGAGGATACCAAAATATTGACAAGCGACTGCAACAACTTGGTGCTAATATTGAAAGGATGGATTAGTTCTTATTCTGCTTGTCGAATTCCTTTATGCCTGATTGCAAAAACTTAATATACTCATCTATATCTGTATCAAAAACACGTGGAGCATTAAGTGGGTTACCTTCGTGATCAAGTATCACATAATATGGTTGAGAATTATTTCCAAATTTATATCTTTGAAGATAACTCCATTTCTTTCCAACAGTTGTAAGCCTTTTTGATTCTTCATTTTCAACAACTTCCATTATTTCCGATTCCGGTAATTCTGTTTTGTCATCAACATATAACGAAATTAGTACGTAATCGTCTAGAAGATATTCCCTCACTCGCGAATCAATCCATACAGAATTCTCCATCTTCCTGCAATTTACGCAGCCCCAACCTGTAAAATCAACAATAACAGGTTTGCCAACAGTCTTAGCATAACTCATACCTAAATCATAATCATCAAATTTGGCATGAACTTCATCATCGTACAAACTAAAATCCTGTGTGGAGAGTGGAGGTGCAAATGCACTAATCGCTTTTAGTGGTGCTCCCCATAAACCGGGGACCATGTATAATGCAAAAGCCAAAGAAATTGTAGCTAAGAATAATCTTGTAACCGAAACAAATGGGACATCGCTATCATGTGCAAACTTAATCTTACCCAATAAGTAGAAACCTAATAGTGCAAAAATTACTATCCAAAAAACAAGGAACACTTCCCTGTCAAGAATTCCCCAATGATAAGCTAAATCGGCTACTGATAAAAACTTGAAAGCTAGTGCTAATTCAAGAAATCCAAGCACTACTTTCACTGAGTTAAGCCATCCACCAGATTTCGGCATCGATTGTAGCCATGACGGGAATATTGCAAAGACGGTAAAAGGTATTGCTAATGCTAATGAAAAGCCAAGCATACCCATAAATGGTCCAATATGTTCTCCTGATACAGCAGCTTCCACGAGTAGTGTTCCAATGATGGGTCCTGTACATGAAAATGAAACTAGTGCCAAGGTAAATGCCATAAAGAAGATACTTAATATGCCAGTGGTACTATCCGCCCTTTTATCCATTGCATTAGTCCATTTTGATGGTAGCGTAAGCTCAAAAGCACCAAAAAATGCAGCTGCAAATACAACCAAAAGAAGGAAAAATAGAATATTGAAAAAAGCACTTGTAGATAACGCATTCAGTGCATCAGCACCAAATATTAGAGTAATTCCTAAACCTAACGAAACATATATAACAATAATTGAAAAACCATATAACATTGCATCTCTAATCCCCTTGCCTCTGTTGTTATCTGACCTTTTTATAAAGAAAGAAACTGTCATAGGTATTATTGGCCATACACAAGGAGTTACGAGAGCGATTAATCCGCCTATAAAACCAGCAATAAAAATGTACCACCAGGTTTTGGCCCCTTTTGTATTGCCTCCTGTACCAAAGTTCTTAACCTGATCAATAACAGGTTCCCAAGTGTCATTTGATTCATTAGAACTTATTGTATTAGTAGATATAATTTCCGTTTTTTGTTCAATTAACTCTGATCCTTGTTCTCCACGTGGCGACGATTTTCCCAGAGTAAAATCAAAATCAACTTCTGCAGGAGGTAAACATTTAGTATCATCGCAACTCATAAAATCAACAAACCCTTTAACCACTGCCCCATCGCCAGTTAATTTCACTTTTTGTTTAAAGATGGCTTCATGGGCAAAGTATTTCAGAACCATCTCAAAGTTTGGGTCGTATTCTTCAATTACAACACTTTCTTCAACAACATCACCTATAAGTTCATAATTATTATTTTGCTCGAATGAAAAAGTTGTTGCAGGAGGTGACATCGCAATGTCCTGAGAATATAAATGCCAATGAAGATCTATATTAGCTGTAAACAAGAGTTCGTATTCCTTTTCGTTGATTTTATTTGATGAAAAACTCCACGTAACAGGTTCGAAAATCTGAGCGTTTAATCCAAAAGTAAATAACAATAAAAGTGCTATTGTTGTTATACTATGCTTCATATTTAAACTTATTAAAGTTGGTTTGCAAAAATAGTTAATATTTCTACTGATTTATCTTACAATATCTGTTGTATAGTCATAACTTTTGTTAAATCCTGACCAATTTTTCGAAAAATTAACAAAGTTCCATCTTAAGTATTTTTTTAGTCGATTTGGTTATTCTGAATTCATTGGAAGACCTGATTCCTACAAGCCACAAGATTTTCCCAGCAGAAATCACAACATACGTATCTTCTTTTACAAATAAGTCAACCTTATTATCAATCAGAATATCACTGATAAGCTTACTGCCCTTCATTCCAAAAGGTACCATCTTGTCACCATATTTCCATTTTCGAAGAAACAAAGGAAATGTTAACTTTTCAGAATCAAAATACGCAACATTGTTTTTGTTACTGAAGACAAACTCATGTGAATTTTTGTGACGCTCGATTATCAGATTTATCGGTTCAATCACCTTGCTTTGCTCGTTTGAAATAGCATATTTTTTAGATGAAAATTTTTCTGTGATCTTTCTAATAATCAGATAATCTCTATCAATCAGTAGTTCATATTTAAAAGAAGAGAATTTATGACCCGTACTATTCTCATTTTCGAGTGATAAACAAACAGCATCAGTAATTTTTCTGGTAAAGCCAAATTTATTAAGTAGATAATACAACCAAATCCTTATAGGAGAAAGTTTTTGAAGTTCCTTTAAGTCTATTTTAACTTTCTCACCTGTGTTTGAACTAAAAAATTGCTGTTTCTTTTCGTTAATGATAGAACGCATTAATAAATCTGAATCGCGTAAATTATCAATGCTCTTATTAATTGCATTTTCAGATCCAGGGTATATTTCTTCAATTACCGGAATCAAATGATGACGAATCTTATTTCGCAAATAATCATCTGATTTGTTGGAGCTATCTTCCCTAAATACCAGATTGTGTTCTTTAGCATATTTCTCAATATGTGCACGCTTTGCAAACATTAATGGTCTTATAATATTTTGACGTTTAACGGGAATGCTTTTCAACCCTTTAACTCCTGCACCTCTGAACAAGTTGATAAAAAATGTTTCAATTTTATCATCATCATTATGGGCAACGGCTATGATTGAATAATTGTTTTCTTTACAAACTTTATTAAACCATTCATATCTCAGGTAACGGGCAGCCTCCTGAATTGATAAACCATTATTTTTTGCATAATCTTGTGTTTTACACGAATCAACAAATACTTCAACATTATAATTATTCGCAAGCTGTCGCACAAACTTCTCATCATCATCAGATTCAACACCACGCAATTTGAAATTGTAATGCGCAATCGCATATTTAACACCCAATTTGTCGAATAAATGTAGCATAACCATCGAATCTATACCACCACTTATAGCCAACAATACATCATCATTGGGTTGAAGCAATTTATTTTGATTGATATATTCTTTAAAGAGATTAATCACACTGCAAATTTAATATTTAAAGAGGATTCGTTAAGAAGAAAATTGGCTAAGCAGATTTTATGTGATAGCTATATGTTTACGACCTTTTGTTATCAGGTCGACAACAGTAAAGCTAAGATCGGAAAATAGTACTCCTGCATGAGCATTTCGCTCAATATGATATATTGCCTGATTAAGGATTTCATACATTTCAGCTCGGTTACTATCGTTAATAAAAGGGGCAAACTTATGTGAGAAATCAAGTTCTTCTCCAGCCTTCTTTATTTTACCTCCATTTTCATGATTTTGTAATATAGAGTTATGTATCACTTCCAATCCGTAGTTTAAAAAACTCTTTTGTTTTTCTCGTCCTAGTTTTGAAATTTCCTGATTGAAATTTATTAATTCTGAGTAATTTTTAGGTTGAAAACACAATCTCAACCATTTTCTGAAATTTACAAAATTTGATTGAGTTTCTTCTGCGTCATTAATAATTTCTTGGGCAAGATTCCAGTTTCCATTCGACAGCATTGCAATATCCTTTGCGATACCATCTTCAGTTCCTTCTTTTTTGAGCTGATCGATAATATCAGTATCAGATAGTGGTGGAACCTTTATAAGCTGAGCTCTGGATCTGACAGTTGGTAGTAGTTGCTCGTATCTTTCACCGATTAATATTATTATTGTATTATCGGGCGGTTCCTCAAAGGTCTTTAATAGTTTGTTAGAGGCTGATTCATTCATTCTGTCAACCATCCATATTATCACTATCTTAAATTTTGCTTCGTAGGCTTTGAGCGATAACTTGCCTATTAATTCGTTTGCATCATCCTTACGTATATAACCTTGCTTATTTCCAATCCCCAGATGTTCGTACCATCCTTTTTGTGAGATATAAGCATTACTATCAGAAAGATATGAGCGCCATTCAACTAGAAACAAACCAGATCTTGGGTCTTTCTTTATAGATGGGTTCGTAGCTGTTGGGAAATAAAAGTGTAGATCGGGGTGGGCAAGTTTCTCAAATTTAATACAGGAAGCACACTCACCACAACTATCATTATCTATTTTATTTGTGCAATTTAAAAATTGAGCAAATGCAATTGCAATTGCTAAAGCACCCGAGCCTTCGTTTCCTAAAAATAACTGGGTATGAGCTACGCGGTTTTCATTATAACTAGCTATAAGCTTGTTGATCAGAGCTTGTTGCCCTATTATTGATTTAAATTGCATTAGTATTAAATTTCAGGATTCAAAAATAATGATTTTATAAACCTTCTTTGTCTCATCGATTATTTTAAATACCAAAAAAGTGGCAGCTTATTAAAGTTACCACTTTTTGTTATGTAAAAATTGTGTTAGTCCAGTTACTATGTATTAAATGCAAGCTTATGAAACTTTTGCTACAAGAAACTCTCTGTTCATTCTTGCAATGTTAGTAACACTTATGTCTTTAGGACATTCGGCTTCACAAGCATAAGTGTTTGTACAATTTCCAAAACCAATGTCATCCATTTTAGCTACCATCTTCTCAACACGTTTTTTTGCTTCAATTTTACCTTGAGGAAGAAGTGCAAACTGACTTACCTTGGCAGAAACAAACAACATGGCAGAGGCATTTTTACAAGCAGCTACACAAGCACCACATCCAATACAGGAAGCTGCGTCCATTGCAAGGTCAGCATTTTCCTTTTTAATTGGAATAGCATTTGCGTCAGGCACACCTCCTGTATTTATTGAGACATAACCACCTGCTTGCATAATCTGATCAAATGCTGATCGGTCTACCATCAGGTCTTTTATAATTGGGAATGGTTTTGCACGCCAAGGTTCGATTACAATAGTAGCCCCATCTTTAAATTTGCGCATATGAAGCTGACAAGTAGTTATAGATTCATCAGGACCATGTGGCCTTCCGTTAATAAATAAACTGCATGTACCACAAATACCTTCGCGGCAATCGTGGTCAAATGCTACAGGTTCCTCCCCGTTTGCAACAAGTTCTTCGTTCAGGATGTCTAACATTTCTAAAAATGAAGCATCTTTTGATATATTATGTACGGGGTAAACTACAAATTTACCATTGGCATCCGGTCCGGTTTGCCTCCATATTTTTAATTTAAGATCCATTGTTCAGTTTTTTCATTAGTTAGATTATGCTGTTTTGTAATTGCGTTGTTTTACCTCAATATTTTCGTAAACAAGAGGTTCTTTGTGTAGCACAGGCTCGTTATCACTACCTTTATATTCCCAAGCACTAACGTACATATAATTTTCATCATCTCGCATGGCTTCTCCCTCATCAGTCTTATGCTCTTCACGGAAGTGACCACCACACGACTCACTACGATCTAGCGCATCACGTGCCATTAGCTCACCAAGTTCAAGGAAATCTGTTAAACGTAATGCTTTTTCTAGTTCAACATTCATACCTGATTTTTCACCTGGAACACTAACATTCTCCCAAAAATCTTTCCTAAGTTTTTTAATTTCTGAGATTGCTTTTTCAAGTCCTTCTTTGTTTCGAGCCATTCCAACATAATCCCACATTATATGGCCTAACCTTTTGTGGATAGAATCAACTGTATGATTTCCTTTAATGCTTAATAATTTATCGATAGTATCCTGAACTTCCTTTTCTGTATGATCAAATTCAGCGGTGTTGGTATCAAAATGTGGAATATTAATTTGATCTGCCAGGTAATTTTGTATCGTATAAGGAAGTACGAAATATCCATCTGATAACCCTTGCATAAGAGCAGAAGCCCCGAGACGATTTGCTCCATGATCGGAGAAGTTGGCTTCACCACCAACAAATAAACCAGGTACTGTACTTTGTAATTCGTAATCAACCCAGGTGCCACCCATTGTGTAATGTATTGCAGGGTAGATCATCATGGGTGTAATGTATGGATTTTCATCAACAATCTTTTCATACATCTGGAACAGGTTACCATACCTGGCTTCGATTACATTCTTACCCAGACGTTTGATGGCATCTTCAAAATCAAGATAAACAGCAAGACCGGTATTGCCAACACCATGTCCGGAATCGCAACGTTCTTTTGCAGCTCGTGAAGCTACATCACGTGGTACGAGATTTCCAAAAGCAGGATATCTTCTTTCAAGATAATAATCTCTATCTTCTTCAGGTATTTTTACAGGAGATAATTCTCCTTTTTGAATTTTTTCAGCATCGGCCTTCTTTTTCGGCACCCAAATCCTGCCATCATTTCTTAAACTTTCGCTCATTAAGGTGAGTTTACTTTGATAGTCACCATGAACCGGAATACAAGTAGGGTGAATTTGTACAAAACTTGGGTCCGCAAAATAAGCACCTCTTTTGTATGCTTTCCAAGCGGCACCTCCATTAGAGGTCATTGCATTGGTAGACAAGAAAAATACATTTCCATATCCACCAGTTGCTAGCAGAACAGCATGTGCACCATGGCGTTCAAGTTTCCCGGTAACAAGATCTCTGACAATAATGCCCCTGGCCTTACCATTAATCTTCACTATATCCATCATTTCACGACGTGTGTACAACTTAACGGCACCTTTGTTGATCTCCTTGCTTAGAGCACTATAAGCTCCAAGGAGTAGTTGCTGTCCGGTTTGTCCGCGTGCATAAAATGTTCTGGATACAAGTGCGCCACCAAATGATCTGTTATCAAGTAATCCACCATATTCGCGTGCAAAAGGAACCCCCTGTGCAACACATTGGTCGATTATGTTGTTACTGACTTCTGCTAGGCGATAAACATTTGCCTCACGTGCACGATAATCACCACCTTTCACAGTATCATAAAATAATCTGTAAATGCTATCACCATCGTTTGGATAGTTTTTTGCAGCGTTAATACCTCCTTGAGCAGCAATACTATGCGCTCGACGCGGGCTATCCTGTATACAGAAAACTTTTACATTGAAACCAAGTTCTGAGAGGCTTGCGGCTGCAGCTCCACCGGCAAGTCCTGTTCCTACAACAATAACATCAATCTTACGTTTGTTGGCAGGATTGACAAGATTTTGGTTAGCCTTATAATTTGTCCATTTATCGGCCAATGGGCCAGCTGGTATTTTAGAATCAAGCTTTGTCATATCTTCTATTATGTAAAGTAAATAAACAAAGGAATTAGAATATATCCAATAGTAATTACAATGGAATACAGATGACCAAATCCTTTAATGAAAGGTGTGTATTTTTTATGGTTTATACCGAGCGACTGGAATGAAGATTGAAATCCATGGTCGAGATGAAATCCAAGTATTAATAAAGCAATAACATATCCTATTACATATCCAGGTATTTCAAATAATTGAATTACTAATATGCCCATATCTTCAATTCCGGTTGGTGCACCGTTCAAGATAAATTCGGGTGCACCATGAAATACTTTTGCTTTAAGAAAGAAATTTGCGAAATGAATAGCAAGGAAAATAAATATTATTATCCCAGTGTGGATCATGTACTTTGAGAAGAATGAGTCTTCAGATGAAGCCTTTACTTTATAACTTTTTGGACGGGCAATCATGTTCTGGATCTGTAATACAACACCAAGAATGATGTGGAATGCGAATGCTGCAAAAAGTACCCATTGGAGAACTTGAATAATTAGGTTTGTTCCCATAAAATGGGCAACTTCATTGAAAAGGTCTCGCGTTGGATCAAACAAGAGCAATGAATTAATACCTAAATGAACTACCAAAAAAGTCATCAGGAACAAACCCATTAACGACATCCATATTTTTTTGGTAATTGAAGAATATAACACACTCATAATAGTAGAAATTAATACATTATTAATTCAATAATTTAATGAAAGTAACCAACAAATATATGAAAGTATTCATTGCTTTTTTTTGTTTCCCTACAATTTAGAATTAGACTAATTTGATGTGATGGAATCTTAGTTTTAGTTTATAACAAAATTAATACTCTGGTGTGGAGAATAGTCATAAAACAGAGGTGTTTCAACGAAATTGAATAATTAGCAAATATTCTTCTTTCCAATAATTCCTTTATCTTTTATAATAATAAACTGAACTCAAACATTTTCCATTAACTTTGCTTCATCTTAAACGGAAAATATAAATCATGAAGAAGCTCATTATTATAGCAATTCTGTTATCAGGGATACAATTATCAGCACAGGTAAAAAAAGATTTATTTATACCAGTAGATGCTGAAACTAATAAAATTAAGTTTCAAGGAGTGATTGAAGAGGAGGGAGATAAATATGAATTATTTAAAAGGAGTATTTATTGGCTGAATGGATTTTATAAAGATCCCGTTCGTGTTACTTCCGTTCGAGATAAAGAAACCGGCAAAATAGTAGGGAGGCATAGATTTCGTATATATTACTGGGATAGAGACAGTATAAAGCATATTGGTGGTATGATAAACTATACTTTTACTGTTGAGATGAAAGATAGCAGGTACCGTTATACAATAGATGAAATTATCCTTAAATCGGCTACAAACATACCTGCTGAAAAATGGCTGAATAAAGACGATCCTGCATATGACCCAAGGTGGGATGGATATCTAAGTCAAATTGCAGATTTTGTTAATAATTGGAGTAGCACACTCGAAAGCAAAATGAAACCTGAGCCCGAAAAGGTTAAGGATGAATGGTAAATGAAATAATACTCAAATGCCAAAAAGGAGAAAACGTGATTTCTTAATAAGGGGCTTTTCCAAACTTCTAAAAGAAGATAAGCTTAAGATTGTAAGTGAGTTGATGGACAACCAGGTTGAAACCATGGATTTGCTTAAAAGCTTTTGGCACTTAGACAAATCTAAGCAAGAAATATTTGACGAATTTAGTGAGAACACAATCTCGAACTTTTATATTCCATATGGCATTGCTCCTAATGTTGTTGTAAATGGTCATACTTATCACGTACCGGTTGTTATAGAGGAAAGCTCGGTGGTTGCCGCAGCTTCATCCGCATCAAGATTTTGGTCAGAGCGTGGAGGGTTTAAAGCTGAAGTAATTGATGTTGAAAAGATTGGTCAGGTACACTTTATTTGGGCAGGCCCCAAAGAAAAACTTGTTAAAGTATTTGATGAACTAAAATATTACCTTAGGGGTGCTACTGCTGACACTACTAAAAATATGGAAAAAAGGGGTGGTGGTATTATCGATTTTGAATTAATCGATTATACTGATAGTATCGAAAATTATTACCAGATTAAAGTTAACTTTAATACAGTTGATTCGATGGGAGCAAATTTCATTAATTCCTGCCTCGAAGAATTTGCCCCTGCTCTTCAGAATTTCTTCAAAACACATAAAATATTTAGTAAAGAAGAAAAAGAATGTGAAATAGTAATGTCAATTTTGTCAAATTATACTCCTAATTGTGTAGTTAAGGCATGGGTAGAGTGTAACTTTAAAGATCTTGATGGCTTATATGGGGACATGAACGGTGAGCATTTCGCTCGGAAGTTTGAAACTGCAGTTAAAATTGCTGAAACAGATGTTTATCGCGCTACTACACACAATAAGGGTATTTTTAATGGTGTTGATGCTGTTGCAATTGCAACGGGGAATGATTTTAGAGCTATTGAGGCTGCTGGACATGCTTATGCTACTCGTGATGGAAAATATAGAAGCTTAACAAAAGTTATTTTAAGTGATACTTCCTTTAAATATGAACTGAAAATCCCTGTCGCACTTGGAACAGTTGGCGGATTAACTTCACTCCATCCACTAGCCAAGCATTCGTTGGAAATGTTAGGAAACCCATCCGCGAGTGAGCTTATGATGATAGTCGCATCGGTTGGCCTGGCTAACAATTTTGCAGCAATTAGGTCTTTGGTTACAAAAGGTATCCAGATAGGTCATATGAAGATGCATCTCTATAATATCTTGAATCATATCGAAGCAACAAAAGAGGAAAAAGAGAAGGCAACTGAATATTTTGTCGATCATAAAGTTTCGCACGGTGTTGTTAAACAGTTTATTGAAAACCTACGCAAAAATTGAGTTCTGAAATACAAACCTGGTCATCAAATGGAAAACTCCTAATTACAGGCGAATACCTTGTAATGGAAGGAGCATTATCTCTCGCAATCCCTTTAAATGTAGGACAATCATTAACTATAATTCCTAACTCCGACAAAGTTGTTCATTGGCAAGCTAACAAACCTGATGGACACTGGTTTTTTGTGGAACTAGATTTGTTCAATTTTAATGTAACAAAAACTGACAATTATGAGCTTGCTCAGAGATTAAGTGAAATATTGAGTGCCACCAGGATACTGTCAAAGGACTTTCTGACTTCAGGTATAGGATATAATGTTGTTACTGATCTGGAGTTTGATCCTGACTTTGGATTTGGCACAAGTTCAACATTAATCGCAAATATTGCTAGCTGGGCTAATGTTGATGCCTATAAATTGCTTGATCTTACATTTGGTGGTTCGGGATATGATATTGCATGTGCAAGTAGTAAAAACCCAATTGTTTTTCAACGAATAGGGGATAGTATTAATGTTTCAGATGTGAGCTTTGATCCTGTTTTTAAAAAGAATTTGTATTTCGTTTATCTTGGCAAAAAGCAAAATTCAACTAATAGTATATCTCATTTTAAGAAACACAGCAACTTCACTTCCGTAGATGTTGATGCAATTTCTGCAATCACAAAAGAATTGTTAATTACCAGCGAGTTGGCAGAATTTGAAGCGTTATTAGCTGAGCATGAAAGTATTATGGAAAGCATATTGAATATCCCTACAGCAAAGTCTTTATATTTTAAGGATTACCCAGGAATTATAAAATCGCTTGGTGCATGGGGTGGTGACTTTGTAATGTTAACAAACCATTATACTGAGAAAGAGTTTAGAAACCTTCTACAGGAAGGAGGATTTGATACGGTTTTTTCATACGACAGTCTTGTTATGTGATCGAAGTTGTTAACAGTTCACGATCCAGTATTTATACCAATGCTATAAACTCAAAATAGTTATCCTAATAATTGTGTCTCTGATTGTGTAATTTTGCATAATAGTTTGTAAACAAATAATTTAATGAAATCAAGACAAAACTTTAGCCTTTCAGGTAATATTGTTGACCTAATAGCAAATTCTATTTTTAAAGGAACGGTATATATTGAAGATGGAATCATTAGAAAAATAGTTAAGCAGGAAGTTAAGGAAGACCATTATATATTGCCAGGACTTATAGACTCACATATTCACATTGAAAGTTCGATGCTTATCCCTTCCGAATTTGCAAAACTTGCTGTTGTTCATGGAACTGTTGCAACGGTTTCCGATCCCCATGAAATTGCCAATGTACTGGGTATTGATGGAATAAAATATATGATATCAAATGGTAATAAGGTTCCTTTTAAATTTTACTTCGGAGCATCAGCATGCGTGCCGGCAACCCCTTTTGAAACATCAGGTTTCCAATTTCATGAAGCAGAAATGGAAGAATTACTTGGGATGAAGGAGATAAAATACCTAAGTGAGATGATGAATTTTCCGGGAGTTATTAATCGAGATCCCTGGGAAATGAAAAAGATTGAGATTGCAAGAAATCATAATAAACCCATTGATGGTCATGCTCCTGGTATTACAAGCGACGATGCAAGAAAGTATGCAGAAGCTGGTATTACTACCGACCATGAGTGTTTTTCAATGAAGGAAGCTCTTGATAAGATTGAATATGGCATGAAAATTCAAATTCGAGAGGGTAGTGCTGCCAAAAACTTTGATGCACTCATCGATCTTATGCAAGATCATGAAGATCAGGTACTGTTTTGCTCAGATGATAAACACCCTAACGACCTTGTTAAAGGTCATATAAATGAGTTGGTTGTAAGGGCCATAAAAAATGGTTATGAACCTTTGAAAGTTCTGAGAAGTGCGATTATAAATCCTATTGAACATTACAATCTTGATGTTGGAGTTTTACAGGTGGGAGATCCGGCTGACATGATTGTAATAGATAGCCTTGAAGAGTTCAAAATATTACAAACTTATGTTAATGGAATGCTTGTGGCAGAAAATGGCACAAGCTATATTGAGTCGGCACAAGAGGCCCAACCAAATAATTTCCACGCCAAACCTATATCTGTAAACAAATTGAAAGTATCACCAACAGGAGATAAACTAAAAGTTATTGAGGCTTACGATGGTCAGCTGGTAACCGGTTCCCTGCATGAGAATTATAAAGTTGAAGGTAATAACGTAGTAAGTGATGTAAAAAACGACATACTAAAAATTGTTGTACTCAACAGATATGAAGTAGCTGACCCTGCTATTGGTTTTATTAAAAATTTCAATTTGAAAAATGGCGCAATAGCATCAAGCGTAGCTCACGACAGCCACAATATTGTTGCTGTTGGTACTACAGACAAAGACATAGCAAAAGCAATTAATCTTGTAATCGCCGAATCAGGAGGTATATCATTGGTGAACGAAACAGAAGATATGATACTTCCTCTTCCTGTAGCAGGTCTTATGTCAACTTCTGATGGTTACAAAGTTGCGAAGAGCTATCAAAAAATGGATGATGAGGTTCACAAAATGGGGTCAAAACTCAGGGCGCCTTTCATGACATTATCCTTTATGGCATTGCTTGTTATCCCAAAACTAAAGCTTAGCGACAAAGGTCTTTTTGATGGTGACACGTTTAGCTTTACTAATATTTTCGAATAGCTTTTCTTTTTCTAGATTGAAATCTAAACACTTAACAAAATATATGTACATATTTGCATGTTATACATATGTTATATTTTCTACTTTTGCAAAAAATTATCTGGATGAACAAAAGTAATATTGATATCCAAAAGCTCGAATTGGCAGCAAATAAGCTACGAGCCATTTCGCATCCAATGCGTATCGCCATTATGGAATTGTTGTCGAAAGGCAATAAATTAAGTGTTACTGATATTCACAATGCACTTGAGATTGAGCAAGCAACGGCCTCACATCATCTAAGTATACTTAAAAATAATAATGTTCTGGTTTCTCAACGAGAAGGGAAGAAAATGTATTATGCTTTACGAAACATTGCTTTGGCAGATATTCTTGAATGTGTAAACAGGTGTAATGAGAATTAAAAACAAGAAATTATTAATCTAATTAACAAATCTGTGTTCTTCTTGAGTTATTACCAAATCCAGGTCTCTTCAATTTCCCAATTGGCTCTTACTTTTATTTCTTTAGGGAAGTAGATAACAGTTTCAGGTTGAATTTTTAAACTGTAATTCCCTGGATCCCAACTATTGTTTTTGTTAGAATCATAAATTATTTTGAAATAATATATTGCTGGTCTCAAATAATCAAAGGTTACAGAAGTATCTTTGGTAAAATAAAGTTCTCTTAGTACAGTTTCCTTTTCACTTAACATTTGAAGTATGTAATTCTGTTTTTTTTCAGGGTAAAGTTCAAACGTAAAAATACCATAATCGCTTAATTTCAAGGTGCTAAACTTTAAATCAATGGCATCGGTATGAATATTATTCCAGCTTGTAAACGATGAATCAGGGAAATAAATACGATATTTTGTTTCTTCCGTTAAATCAAAAGGAAAGATTATTTTCATTTGGAGGCTGTCACTAAATTTAAAATCCGGATTCCAGATGCTGTCAGTTCCAATCACTAATAATGAAGAATCGGTATTTAATTTAACAAATGGTTGTGAAAATTCAATTTCCAGATCTTGGTTTAGATCAAGATTACTACCTGATATGTTTGATTTCCAACCAAGTTTCTCTTTTTTTTCTACATCCTTTTTTCTCAATCGGGCCGATCTTTTTTTAGTATCGAGTTTTAAATATGCTATTCCTAATGTGTCATCAAATTGTGTAAGCAAGAGTTCTAGAGAATCAATAGGAGGATTATTCAGATACCAATACAATGTATCTTTCTCTAATGAAAAATCCTGTACGTACCAGATACTATCAGGCGAAAACTTGAGGGATTTAATTTCTACATTAGTTGCTGGTTGTGAGAACGAGAACCGAATTGTATTTTTAACTATAACCTCTGCCTTCATCAATCTCTGAAGGGTATCTGGACTTAAAAACAAAAACAGATCAACTTCTCCACTAACATCATTATTGTCAGTTTCAAATAAAAACGACTCATCATCTACAATAATTGAATCTGACGCCATATCAATGTTAGCTAAACTATCAACTATTATTGAGTCTATTTTAGGTATCTCAACATAAACTGGTTTAATAAGTGAATCTAAAAAGGCAATTTCTTCACCAGGTTGATCGAAAATAAAGCTACTATTTTTATCATTTAGTGCAAACAACAAATAATAATCATCAGCCAGCCCGCTGAACTGAAATCTACCATCAATATCTGTTTTACTGAGGTAATATGGAGCAACCAAATATGGTAGTGAGTCGAAAGTGATTGTATCATTGTTGTCTTTGTAAAGCATTACATAAGTACCTTCCACAGGTTTTAAATCGAATGCATTTATAATATATCCGCTTAAACTTAATGAGTCAACATAATCACCTGTTGAAAAAAGATATGTGTAATTAATTAGAGGGTTATTTTCTGTAATATCAACAATAGCATCTCCAAAATAAACCGAATAAGTTGTATTGGGTTTCAAATCTTCATTAAATTTAACCAAAATTGACTTTCCTTTTATTCTAAAATCTGGAAAATCTTCCATGGGAGGGGATATTAATGCTCGTTGTTGTATCTCAACAAGCGCAACATATTCGTCAAATGTTACTTTAAAATTATTACTATTGAACATGGCACTTCCATTTTCTGGGCTTGTTTCAACAACTTGAGGAGGAGTAACATCCTTGGGACCACCGATAGGCGTACCAGGATGTGCACATTTAATAATAATTGATGCAATAAAAATCAATAAAAGAATAGACAGTATTCTAATCACAAACATTAATTTAAATGAAATACAAAGATGCGAAATATTAGTGAAAGGTTAATAGTGAATGGCACATAGCTAACTACCTGGCAACGATTTAAATATAAAACCCTGCTCGTTAAAGTGCTTTAAAAATAAAGGAAGTGCATAAAAGAGATTGTTTGCAGACTTTAAGCTATCATGAAAAACAACAATTGATCCTGATTTTGTTCCTGATATTGAATTTTTCAAACACTGCTTCTTACTTACTTTTTTGTCAAAATCGCACGTAAGCACTGACCACATTATAATTGAATACTTTTCTTTAAGTATTTTGATTTGCGATGGTACTATTCTGCCGTATGGAGGTCTGAATAGATTTGATTCAATGAATTTGTTCGCTTTCTCAATATTTACAAAATAATCATTATTTGAAACTTTCCATCCATTCAGGTGATCATAACTATGATTTCCAACTGTATGACCTTTGCTAAGTATCAACTTAAACGTTTCGGGATACTTCATTGCGTTATCACCAACACAAAAAAAAGTTGCTTTAGCATCATATTCGTCTAAAGCTTTTAGTACAAGTGGTGTAATCTCCGGATGAGGACCATCATCAAAAGTGAGATAGATTTCCTTTTCTTTAGTGCTGATTTCCCAAATCAAATTAGGAAATATTTTTTTTAATATAGCGGGAGATTTTAAAATCATCAGTTACAAAAATAACATTGTATTGGATTAATAAATAACATTTTAGTAGTTTTGTTTAAAATATCATAAATCCATACCCAATAGTATTATGAAGAGATTAATACTTGTACGTCACGGGCAAAGTGTTTGGAATAAGGAAAACAGATTTACCGGATGGACAGATATGCCATTATCTGAAAAAGGAGTAGCAGAGGCAATAAAAGCCGGAAAAATTCTAAAAGAAAATGGTTTTAATTTTAAAGTGGCGTTTACATCATATTTAACAAGGGCAATTAAAACCCAGTGGCTTATTCTCGAAGAAATGGATTTAATGTGGATTGAGGAGAGAAAAACATGGCGGCTTAATGAAAAGCATTATGGGATATTGCAGGGTTTGAACAAAATTGAGACTGCTGAGAAATATGGTGCCGATATGGTACAATTATGGAGACGAAGTTTCGATACACCACCAAATCCTCTTGATGCTGAGGATGAAAGAAATCCTAAATTCGATTCAAGGTATGCAGCATTAACTGCTGATGAACTTCCAATGACTGAATCACTAAAAGAAGTAATTGAAAGGCTAATCCCTTATTGGGAATCTGAAATCAAGCCTGTTCTGCATGAAAATAATGATCTCCTAATCACTGCCCATGGGAATAGTTTGCGGGCATTGGTTATGCATCTGAAAAATATGAGTCGTGAAGAAATATTGGGATTTAATATTCCAACTGGTATTCCTTATATCTTTGAACTTGATGACGATCTTAATTTTATTAAAGATTATTTTCTTGGCGATCCCGAAGAAATAAAAATACTTATGGAGCAGGTAGCTAATCAGGCAAAGGGAAAATAAAACGACCGCTAAAAGTATTTTAAAATTGTTAAATCTAAAATCGAAATGATAAAAAAGTGGGTTATTCCTGATATACATGGTTGTATTGATACATTAAAAACTTTAATTGAAAATCAGATTAAGCCAAATAAAAATGATCATCTGATTTTTTTAGGTGATTATATTGATCGTGGTCCTGATAGCAAAGGGGTTCTGGATTACATTATGAGAATGCAACAAAATGAATATAACATTACAGCTTTATTGGGAAATCATGAAGATTATTGTATCAGAGCTTATGATGATGACTTGAAACACAAAGGGTTTTTGGGATTTAGACCCAAAAGGAGAATCCATCGTGAATGGGATAATTATGGTGGAATTGAAGCACTTGAAAGTTTTGATATAGATTCACCAAAGGACATTCCTGATAAATATATTAATTGGTTAAAGGCACTTGAATATTATACTGAAGTTGACGATTTTATTATTGTTCATGCCGGACTTAATTTTAAGGTAGATGATCCTTTTACTGATAAACATGCTATGATATGGATAAGAGATTTTCAAGTTGATTCAGCCAAAATCTCAAACAAAAAGATTATTCATGGACATGTTCCTGTAAACCTTGAATTTATAGAACTTTCGTTAAATAATTCGGAATATAAATTTATAGATCTTGATAACGGAATATATATAAATGACCGTGCAGGATATGGTAATTTAGTAGCACTTGAACTTACCGATATGAGATATGTTGTACAGTCGTTGATGGATGAAGTTACATATCGGAAATAAAAATATTTGCTATATATTTTCTTAAACTTAAATGAGCAAACAAGAAGTAACCGGAATTATACTAGCTGGCGGGGCAAGTAGCCGGATGGGAAAAGATAAGGGATTATGTGAATTTCAAGGGAAAGCTCTTATTAATTATGCCATTGATGTATTAACCCCAATATGTGGAAAAATTTTAATAAGCAGCAACAATGTTGTTGAATACCAAAAATTTGGATATCAAGTTGTTATTGACGAACACAAGAATATTGGACCGATGGGTGGAATTTACAGCAGTCTAAGGAAATCTTCAACTAAACATAACCTGATAATTTCTTGTGACACACCGTTTTTAAGTACCCAATTATTGGAATATATACTGGATAATTCTAATAATTATGATATAGTAGTTCCTGTGCATGGTAATTCATTTATTGAACCACTTGCAGCGTATTATTCAACTAATATTATTCCCAATTTGGAGAGTTCAATAAAAAGAAATAACTACAAATTAATTAACTTTTTTAATGTGGTAAAACATAAAAGTATTAAAGTTGATTCCATGCCCGGTTTCTCGAAAGAACTTTTTAGAAACTTTAATACCCCCGGTGACTTATCAATTACTTAATTAAATAAATAGTTACCACATTAGATTGTTGAGTTGCTCTTTAACCTCAGATTCATAAGGATCAACATCGAAAATAATTTCGGGTTTAAGATAGTGTAGTTCACGCTCTTTTTTAAACTTATTTTCACCTCCTCCAGTGATATTAAGCATTAAAATACTATCGTTTTTAACAACTTTGTTTTTAACAGCACTTATTAATGTTGCTGTGGCTATGGCAGCAGCAGGATGGATATCTATTCCTTCGGTTTCAAGAAAAAGATTTCCTGCAATCTTTGCTTCTTCATTTGTAGCTAACAATGCATCTCCACCAGCATCTGTCATTGCATCAAACAATCCTCCAGCTAACGAATATGGAGGTTTTCTGTTAGAGAGTACCTTTGCATCAATTATTTCTACTTGTTTTCGTGCTTCTATATCATCGATAGGAAGCAATGATCTCGAATTTGCTTTCCAGGCATCGTATATTGGGTGAAACGGAAAGTTTTGAGATACCATAAGTTTCATCTTCCTGTTTCCGAATCGGCCATCTTCAATTAAACGCAAATTTGCTTCCCATGCAGCAATAGCACCCGTTCCACTTCCAACAGCCTGAAAATAATACTCAGGAATTTCTCCAATAGTAGTTGTTGCTGATAGCATTGTAGTACCCATCCCATCTCGTCTGGCAATATTTTTTGCCCCTCCCTCAGCAACAAATCCATCCATCTCACATGCTAAGTTCGAGAGGTGTATTGCATCAAAATAATCACAACCAGTTCTGCTGGCGATTAGTTTAACGCAATTATCGAGTGGTGTATCAAACCAGAGTGCGTTAAGGTTATCTTCAGGAACACATAATAAGAGTGGAATCTTGTTATCGGAGCATACCTGTGCAAAAGCACGAGCAGTATTTCCAGCGGAAGCGACAACAAGAATTTTATCTGTTTTACTATCTAAACGCCCGCAAACTGAGTAGGCTTCTGTTTCTTTAAACGAGCAAGTTTTCATTTTGATACCACGATCGGGCCAATAGCCACTAAAAGTAATATAGAGGTTTGAAAACCCCAATTTTCTAGCTAGGCCCTTACTTTTGTAAGTAATTGGAGCGTATGATCCTTGTAACATTTTATGCACGGGTAACCAATCAGCTAACTTGTATATCCCAAACGCTTCATCATTAAGTTCTAGTTGCTTCTTTTCGTAAACAGCTCTAACTAATCCTGGTTCTGATTCTCCAGGTGCATCCAGAATCCAGCCAGTATCATTGAATATATTTCCGGTAGCTACCGACATTAATTGATACTTAGTTTTTGGGATTGAATGGTTCATGTATATTTCATTAATTCAGTTGAGCAAAAATAGAAAATATGACTGAGTAGTTGAATTGATTGGTCCAAATCATCAATATTCACACATTATAATTTTACATTACGTACTAACTTTTCTTTTTTGTGTTCGAATACTAAGCTGTGATAATGAAGGTCTGAATTATAAGACCATGTCGCCGAAATTGGGTTTTTGGTTAATCTCAACGCATCTATAAATTTCCTTTTCAACCGTTTATCATCATATAAGGTTTTCCAAGCAGAATAAATTGATTTAGATAGTCCTTCTGCAGTCATAAGTTTTGGTTTAAAAACGACTTCTACAAAATCATAGTGAGCCCAATCATCGGGGAAATTGTTGTATATTAATCTGTCCTCATTTTGCATACGTTCAAAAAAGGCCGTTCCTGGTAATGGAGTTATGACAGTGGTTTGCATTGCATCAATATCAGCATTAATCATGTACCTTGTCCGATTCTCTATTGTTTCCTTTGTGTCAGTTTCTAAACCATAAAGAAATGCACCAATAACTGCCATTCCATATTCGTGGATTTTATCATAAACTTTTGCAAAGTTGTCGACACCAATCTTTACATTTGTTTTTTTATTAGTCGATTCAAGTTGATCAACAAGTTCTGACTCAATACCGAGAAATATCATCTTGCATCCAGCCTCTGATGCATATTTCATCACTTCGGGATGATCAACAATATTCATCGAAGCTGCACAATACCAGTTTTTTTTAATGCCGCGCTTAATTATTTCCTTACAAATCTCAACTACTCTGTCTGCTGATTTTTTTGAATAACCGACAAAATTATCATCTATAATAAATACGTTCTCCTGTGGTATCTTTTCAAATTCATCAACCACATCTTTTACGAGTCGAGGGCGATATTGCTTTCCATTAAAATTATGCACCGAACAAAAATCGCACTTCATCGGACATCCCCTTGTAGTTTGGACATTCCCTAATGTATATCCGGGGTTATAAAGATCGATACGAGGTTGCGGTGAATTAACCATTGGTTGCCGTTCGCCTTTATAAATCCGTTTTAATGTCTTGTTTTCGAAATCTACTATTACATTTTTCCAAATACTTTCAGCCTCTCCAATCACAACTGCGTCAGCATAGCTTAATGCTTCATCTTGCATCATTGAAACATGAATTCCTCCCATTATTGTTGGAATATTCTTCTTTTTGTAAATAGATGCAATTTCATAAGCACGTGTTACCTGAGATGTTAGAGCTGTTAATCCCACCAGGTCGGCTTCTTTAAATTCAAATCGGTTAAGATTCTCGTCATGTAATTCAATATCCCAATGCTCAGGTGTAAGTGCAGCTATTATTCCTAAGCTCATTGGAGGAGAAATTAACTTCTGGTCTGTAACGAAGCCTGCACGTTTTGTGCTTAATGGATTTATGAGTAGAAGCTTGTATTTTTTATTCGACATAATTAGAGCTATTCTTCACAAAAATGGGTTTGATTCAAATTCTTTTAAACCAAAAATATCAACTAAGTCAATTTGTGGCCTACTGTTGTCATGTTCAAAAACCAAGTTGTAATATTGCAAATTTGACCCATATGACCATATTCCTGCAATAGGGCTTTTCGTTTGTTTTAGAGTGCGCATAAACTTCTTTTTCAATGTTTTTACATTATACAACTTTTCCCAGTTTTTCTCTATCTCTTTGCTGATAACTTCAGGCGCCATTATATCGTGTTTAAAAACAACTTTGCTGAAATGGTAATATTGCCAGTCGTTAGGATAATCGTTAAGTATAATTTTGCCTTCTTTGATCATGCTGTTAAACAATCTTGTACCTGGAAGAGGAGTAAGAATGGTTGCTTGAACAGTATCAATTGATGCAGTATTTATGTAATCAGTTCGGGCAGCCATCGACTCAGGAGTGTCTGTTTGTAATCCGTAAATGAAGGCTCCTAATACAGCAATCCCATGTTTATGTATCTTATTAAATACTTTATCATAGCTATCAATACCCATTTTGGCATTTAGCTTTTTATTCATGTCCTGCAATTGTTCAATACGTTCTGATTCAATTCCAAGCAGTACCATCCTGCAACCACTTTCAGCGGCGTATTTAAGAACCTCCTCATTGTCAGCAAAGTTCATTGAGGCTGAGCAAAACCAATCAATCTTTATTCCGCGTTCAATAATTCCTTTAAATAATTCAATGGCTCTTTGTTGAGATCTTTTCCCATAACCGATCAGGTTGTCATCAACAAAATAAACAAGATTGTGTTCAAGAGTTTCCAACTCGTCAAGCACTTCATCCACAGGTCTTAAGCGATAGGAGTTGCCATTAAAAGTATGTACAGAGCAGAAGTCACAGCTCATCGGACAACCTCTAGTTGTTTGAATACTTGCAAAATTATAGTCTCTATGGAAAAGGTCACGCTGTGGTTTAACAGCATTTTCCATAGATAATAATATTCCTGTATAGTTTTTCTTTATTTCGCCTTTTTCAAAATCTTCAATTAGGCTTGGCCAAACGCTTTCAACTTCACCAATAACAACAGCATCTACAAATTTGATGGCCTCACCTAGCATCATTGACGCATGAATACCTCCTATTACTGTTGTTATTCCTTTTTCACGATAGTAACTTGCAATTTCATAAGCACGTGTTACGCTAGAAGTAAGAGCTGTTAGGGCAACGAGATCTGCATCTTTATATTCAAAATCATCAAAATTTTCATCCAATAGTTCTACTTCCCAATCATCAGGTGTTAGTGTAGCGATTATTCCTAAACCCAAAGGGGGATAAATAACCTGCTTATGAATTATTAGTCCTTTAGTGCCTGAATTTAAAGGATTTATAAGAAGTAGTTTTTTCTTTTTTGCTAGCATAATTGAATGTTCTCGGGACAAATATAATTATTAAACGAGAAGTTGTATTTACTAAAGTATACAGAATTCAAAAAACTTAATTACGTGGAAGAATCATAAAATTAAGTTCACGATCAGTCTTTAAAAACAATGGTTGTCAAATTAATATTTAATGACCTTTTTTGTTTTTGTTTGATCACCATAGTTGATTTGAATAAAATAGATCCCGGCAGGAAGATGGTTCAAATCAATCTCTGTATTGAATTTGCTATCATTAACTGACCATTCCTTTTCCATTATTTTCACAAGCATTGAGTTTGTAATGCTAACGGATAATGTACTATTTTCTACACTATTAATTGTAACAGTAACTTTATCAGAAGTTGGATTTGGAAAAACGTTAAGCACAAAAGGACTGGTTACATCATCAATTTTTGTGATATTGCCAATACCAAATTCAAAGGACGCAAATCCTCCAAAATCAGGATCGAATGTATAAAGAGTTCCACCATCAGAATTTTTTATCCTAAAATAGCCAACCCCTTGATTTGGCTGGTGCCAAAATTCAAGACCGTTATCCCCTGAATCATCAATTCGCAAATTATAGCAGCCAGGGAAAAGATAGAACTCATCTTCGTAAATAGTATTATTATCACAGTCATGTCTCTCATACAACAAATTACCTTCTCCATCAGACAATTCGTATGATGTTTGCCAACCGTAGTTATTCGTTTTCAATAGTATAGTATAATATTCACCATCAGGGTATACATGAATGTCTTCGAATTGTGAAGTATAGGTATTATTGTATTCGTATTCATCTTCCTGATTATTTGGATTGCTGATATTTGCTGTAAATGAATTTGACCCGCTGATCCAGAATGAAATATCATCGATGGGCAAAATAACTGTATCCTGCTCTAAAAAATCCAGTGATCCATTCCACGCATAGTTTTCAGTTTCTCCACCTTCAACAAAGTATTCAATATCCAAACTTGTTAAAGTAGTTGATCCTGTATTTTGAATAACAACTTCGGGATAAGAACATGCAGGATTGAATCTTTCTTCACTAGCGTCAGTACTGTTTGGTTTTAAGATATTAATTATAGCAGCATCCAAACTGAAGCTAGGTTCTCCATAAGTTACTAATTGATTGTTAACAATATAATTTGAAGCTCCATTTGCATAAACCAAACCATAATCAATTGAATGTGTTTGCCCTGGTCCTACGTATTCTGTAATATCATATTCGTAAAGATCACTTGGATCACCAGGACACCAACCTGCCCTGTCATATATCCAGGTACCTCCTTGGGGATATATTGGAATTGTAGAACATTCTGTCCACACTGTCCATTCATATTCTATGTCGCCACCATTTATGTTAAAAGTATGCTGACGTGGTGTAAATTCCCCTTGCTGTCCATGTCCGGTTATAACCGAGCGAAGTTTAAAAACATCCCCGTTAGGATTAAAATAGAAGTCTCTTTCTTCGAAAGACCTGTTATTGATGATGCTTGTATAACCTTTGCTATCAGGCCTCCATAGCTGATTTATATCTATGACTTCTCGTGGAGGTGTGCCAACAATGTACATAAATTTAATATCCATATCCTCCTGTCGTTGTCCACCACGTTCAATTGTCATTCTTTTTTTGCCTTTAAGAATTGGTGAATAATCAGTAACATCAAATGCCCAGGTTTTTCCTTCCATTCCTAAATCAAGATAGATTCCATAAGGTGTTACGAACGACATTATCTCATATTTTGATGGATATCTGCTAAAGTATACTAATTCTGTATTTTCAATTGTGTCAGTTGCTACAACTGCAACGGAGTCTATTGCAATACCTTCAGGATCAAAGGTATACTGATATTGAGCTTCCCAAAATTCATTAACAGAAACTTCATTAATGCTATCATGTAACATGGTACCGTAACGAGGTATTATTTCATACTCTCTGACAATATTTGGAGTCAACAAAATTGAATCAGTTACTATTTGATCTGTTATAGTTAGATCATAATTACCTTGAGCAAATGTAAGGTTTGGCCTTTCAGTTGTTTCTATAAAACCTCTTACAAGAGCTCCCCCACGTTCGTATACCCAATAAAGAAAATCAGTAATTGTTCCAACTTCGGCATTCACTGAAGCGTCGGCAACTGTTGTTCCACTTCCTTCGTTCATACTGTAATACGCTACTAAATTAGAGTAATTAGGATGGGAAGTACTAACAGGTTTGTACATCCAGTTCTGTATAGTTTCTTCGCTAAGCTCTGTATTCCAAATCCGGAACTCATCAATATTACCATAATACGAGCGGTTGGCATTTCCACTAGTAGCGATAATAAATTCCTGTATATCGATGAGCCTGGTTTTATTAGTCCCAGAATGCCATAGTTCACCATTGTGGTAAATTTTCATATCACCACTAGAGGCATTTTTTGTTACTGCCCAATGGCTCCAGCTACCTTTATATTCATCTGATGTTGCACCCTTATTTATCCTGTCGTAGCCAGTTCCATCATTACCACAATCCCAATAAATACTCGAATTTCCCCATGGTAAATGAAGATTTACTTGTCTGTTATTGTTGTCGTCAACTCCATGAAGAATGCTGTTATGAATGGGTTGAACATTTTCATTCCCATAACTCCAGAAGGTAATTGTTATTTCATCACTTATGCTTGACATTGGTCCTGTAGGGATATCAATTTTACCATTCACAGCATTGAGGTTATATCCATTATTGGTGTAAATCCCTGTCACAATTCCTGTATTTTCACCTTCTACATTTAGTGGAGTACTTGTATTGTTGTTAGTGAAAGAAAATTCTACGAGCAAGTTTGATGTGCCATTCCAGGCAAAAGGCGTATAAAACTGAAACCTGATTATACCAGCGTTTAGAGATTTAGTTTTAAAATTGACGCTAGTAAAATTATCAATATCAGGATCATTTCCATCTAAAGTAGTTTTATCCGTATGTTTAATTTTTACTTGTAAATACTCCGCATCAGCGCTACTGTTAATAATGTTCAACAGAATTCCGTCAATGTCACCGGCTGTAATTCCGGCTGCTGATAATTCTGATTCAGTATATAAATATTGCGACTTACCAGAATTATTATCTGTAGCCAATACATTTGGTAGGGATAGATTACCCGATCCAATTGTGCTTAAGGTTTCTGAAATCGTATTATCAATTTCAACTTGTTTTTGCCTGTATTGATAATAATCATAAATAGGTGTTTCAACATACGGGAAGGTTGTACTGGTGAAAGCCGAAATATAATATGAATTTGTGTAGCTTAGTACCGAATCAACTCTTGATGAATCTGTTATATAGGTATTACATGAATAATCCCATTCTCCACAACCGCGGTTTGTATTTCCGGGGATGGAGATCAGCCCATCTTTACATCTCATATTATAGAGCATTATTATTTTTTCATACGACTGAGTTGGGTCATCCGGAAAATCTATCATAGTATCTCTTATTCCACCGCCTTGCGTTTGAGTATAATTATAAGTTGGGATAATAATGGTGTCACCAACTGATTGAGCTAACATAGCGAATGAGAAAAAAGTGATGCAAAAAGTAGTAAGTGCTTTCATAAATGTTTTAATATTTAAAATGTTTATACCCTTTAGGAGCAGCAAAGATATTTGTTTTTTATAACAGTCGAAGCAGTTAATTTTTGATTTATATTTTTTAGCAGAGATTTATAAATGCATTATATTTGAAGTTTAGTCCTATTAAATTAAATTTAGTTAGTAGTGTGATAATAAAACATTGATAAAAGTATAGTTAGTCATATTAATTCGATGAGTATGAAAACCAGCAATTTTTTATAAAATTATTTCTGCCTTTGTTAATGGTGCTTAGCTTGCATAGTACATTAGGTTCTATAGCACAGGAATCCAACCCAATTCTTTCAGATACAGTTGTACCTGAATTAAAAATCATAAATATATCAGAAATTTCTATAAAATCTGGGGAAGTTTGGACTCAAACCAACAGGCTGTTGGAGACCTTGCTGACAGATGAGGAAATTAGAGAGATAGGAATTCTAAATGATTCATTAGTTGAGCTTGTGAGTAGTCTGCTTAAGTCTGATATGGCCCATGATTTGAGAACAAAGAATATTCGATACCTAAATAATAAAAGAGTTTATTGGAAGAAATTTAATGATGTACTGGAAATCCAGAAAACTACTCTAGCCTCTGATATTAAAAATTTAAATGAGTACAAAAATGATTTTGAGGATGAGATTCAGATATGGAAAAATACGAAAACAGCAATTCTGGAGGAAGGTACAGAACCCACAGTTATTCAGCGTGTTGTTGAGCTAATTTCTCAATTGAGTGGGGTAGTGGATCAGGTTCAACAAAAGAATGATAAATTACTTTCAATGTTAGATAGCACTACTGAAGAAGGAGTACTTTTAATTGAGCATTTAGATAGGATTGACAAAGCTATATCAGATAAGACAAGTGAAATATTTGTGCGTCATCAACCTTCATTTTTTGCAACTAAATATAATAATGAAGGCAATTGGGAATTTAGAGAACCTCTTATATTTTTCTATGAAATGGAAGTTGTTGAATTAGAGAAATACATGAAGGATAATATACCGCAAGTCGTATTTCAACTTGTGCTGATAATTATACTTATCATAGTGTTCAAGTTGATTAAGAATAGGTTGTTAAGGGCTGATACAGACGAGAGTGCTTTCTATAAGAAATTGCTTTTGAAAATATTTACTAGATATATTAGTGCTGCATTAATCTTGGGTCTATTTGCTTCAATCTTAATATTTGAGAACAGACCGGAGCTTTTCAAGGATGTAATTAGACTACTTGTTGTTGTACCACTTATTATTTTATCAATAACACTCGTATACAGAAAATTTTATAAGTATTTGTACTTGTTTGGTCTTGTAATCTACTTACAGTTTATTTACTTAGTATTTCCTGCAGATAATCTTTATTCTCTCCTCTGTATGCTTGTTGTTGGTATTATAGAAATATTCGCTCTTTGGAGATTAGGAGTTACAATGTACAGGCACCCGTTAACTAATAAGGTCCTAAATAATTTATTCATAGCATTGGTCATTATCCATATAGGTTTTGCTTTAGTTGGTTTTGTTGCGTTAATATCAGGAGCTACGATGCTTGCAGAAGTAACATTTAATATTCCAATTGCAGTTTCGTCAGTCGGCCATCCATCATATATGGCCCAAACGGCATAAACTTCACCATCCGGACCTGTGCCTATGTTAACGCCTTGGTTGTGGCTGCCAGCATTAACAGCACTGCTTATATCATTATTTGCATTCCAGGTAAGTCCATCATCGTCTGAATAGCTTATGGCAATTTCATAATGGCTAGGACCACCAAAGTTTGTCCATGCTACATATAAATTCCCTTCGTATGAACTTGAAAGACTATTGTCGATCCACATGTGGTTTTTATCAGCCAAATCGCCTGGGTTAGGAGCAACTGTTCCTGTGGTCCAAGATGCCCCCTGATCATCACTATATGAAATTCCCATTCCGTATGAACTTGCTATATAGTTAACATACCATCTACCATTATTACCAATTGCAGTTGTAGGATCACCTGAGTTACTTCCACCGGCACCCTGTACTTCACCTTCCCATGTTTCAGCTGCATCGAAAGAGTATAAATCGTTAGCGCCATATATGCCTGCTACCGGATTTGGAGTTGAGTTGTTTGAGTTTAATAGTATATCTGAATTTGAAGGGTCAACAAAAACCGAATTCTCACTTTGAGTCGAATTAATTTCTGTTACTGGAACATCCGGTGAATCTTCCATAATAACCCCAAATGCTTTAATTTTGCTTCCTGTATAAATGGCAGGTTCAGTTTTCATTTCAGGATTAAACTCAATATAGCCTTTTCTGGCCATATCAACCCAATAGTTTAAATTGTCGATTCTGGTGTCAACCTTATTTCGAGTTTCCCGATCGGAACGTTCTCCATTACTTATGGCCCAGTTTAAGCCGAAACCAAAAACGCCTAATAACAAGAATATAGCAATTAGTCTGGATTTTTTCATATAAAAAATTTTATTAGTTTTTGATAAACATCTCTGAAATGTGGTGCAATATAGAAACAATAATTGAAATATTTGAAGCCATATTCTCTTATCTAAAAAGTTAAAATATTTTGGAAGATTGTTATTAAGAGTATTTTTGTAATTTTGCAGGAACATAATTATCGATAATAATTGTGGAAAAAGGATGACTTCTATATTGATTTGCATATAAAAATCGTTATTAGTAAGGAAGTTTGGTTAAATTAATTCAACTATGAGCAAAACACATTCATTTCATATTCCTGTTATGGGCCTTGGATTTTCTGTTGATACCCCATTAAAAGTTAGTCAATTTGGAATAAATTCTGTTATTTCTATAGTTGATGATATGCTTCTTGAAAAGTTAAGAAAGGTATATTGTAATAAATTTGAAATCCCTTACGATGAAATTTCTGAAAAGATTGAAGACTTTAGAGCAAAAAGAGTTACATCTTATCTAAACTTGATAAATGGCTTAGCCGAAAAGAAATTTGAAGAATTAAAGAATGCTACAATTGAGAAAAGCAATGAAGTAAAAGAATACTTCAACATGTTGCCTGATAGTTCAACTATTAAACAGGAATTCAATAGTTTAACTGAGAAATATTTTAATTTTAACGAGATTAAAAACTGGATAAAGGATAATCTATCAATGGGTAGTGTTGATGTAAATATCATGACCAAAGTTGATAAAGCTAATTACACAAAAGAAGGGCAATTACCAATTGAATATAATGATGCACATGCTTCACTAAGGGGCTATGCAAAAAGCGATTTGAAATCTTCAATTATTCTTTCAGCAGGAATGAATACCAGATTATACAGTTATATTGAGCAATTTGAAGATTTCTTTCCAGATGAATCAGGAGAAATAAAAAAGAAAATCGTATTAAAAGTTAGCGACTATAGGTCGGCTTTGATACAGGGCAAATTCTTAGCAAAAAAAGGATTATGGGTAAGTGAATACAGGATTGAATCAGGACTTAATTGTGGAGGGCATGCTTTTGCAACTGACGGAAATCTAATGGGTCCAATATTGGAAGAGTTTAAAAAAAATCGGAAAGAATTGATTTCTTCAATTCATGCCGTCCTGGTAAAAGCTCTTTCTGATAGAGATCGTACTGTACCTGACGCAGAGCTGCCCATAATAATTACTGCTCAAGGAGGTGTTGGCACTGCTGAAGAACATCAATTTCTAATCGACCATTATGAAGTTGATTCAGTGGGATGGGGATCACCTTTTCTTCTAGTGCCTGAAGTAACAAACCTTGACGACCACACAAGAGAGCAACTGAGTGAAGCGAAAGAGGATGATCTGTATTTGAGTAATATTTCACCATTAGGTGTTCCTTTTAATAGCCTTAGAGGAAATTCAATGGATGTTGAAAAGTTATCATTGATCGACAAAGGTCGACCAGGTAGTTCATGTCCTAAAAAGTATCTTCTCAATAATACTGAGTTTACTGAGAAACCAATTTGTACTGCCTCCTATAAATACCAACGTCTGAAAATAAAAGAGTTAGACAATGAATTATTATTTCCTAAGGAGTATAAAACCAAATTTGATAAAATCGTTGACAAATCATGCCTTTGCCTTGGGTTAGCCGAATCTGCACTTTTGGTGAATAATGAAGGGACTAAAGCTTATGGCGATGGTGTTTCAGTTTGTCCTGGACCGAACATGGCATATTTCTCAAAAATAACGAGTCTGCAAGGAATGATTGATCATATTTATGGAAGAGCGAATATAATAACCAGAAACGATCGGCCTAATATGTTTGTTAAAGAGTTGAAAATTTATATCGATTTTCTCAAAAATAAAATTGAAGAAACAAAAGCTTCAATGACAAATAAGCAAGAAAAGAATTTGTTAGCTTTTGTACAAAAATTAAAAGAAGGGATAAACTACTATTCTGGTTTATTTAATGAGTTGAAAGATAGATTTGAAGATACAAAATCTATAATTCAAAGTGATCTGGAAGTTTGTATGAGAACTCTACATATTCTTAAGTTAGAAATAGAAAATCTTTCCCTAGAAACAGCTGTAGTACAACCTGATTAAAGGTCAACATTATTTATACTTTTCCCCTAGACGTGTTAACAATTCTAACCGATTTTTCAATAAATTGGATATGTTGTTTAATTCAATCACTATCTCTATTATTCGTAGACCGTTACTTAATAAATTCCAGAACATACAATTCACTTTTAATATGTTTTTAATAGTTTTTCTGCGAAAAGTGAAAACAGAAAGCCATAAATAATAAAGCAAAGGTCTTGTTTCCTAATTTGTAGGTGCTAGAGAATTTTAAATTTGTTCATTTACCCCGTTTAATTTGAAAATTATATTACATTTGTACTGGGTATTGTAATACTCGAAAACATTATAAATGTAAAGCTCCGAGTACATTTCCTAAATGCTCCTGCATATGGAATTTGTGCCGACGGGATGGCAGGGAAACCGGTCATCCTCCCGATTTCCGCAATGCGGAATGACTTGGAAAGGAGGAATGTTGACAGTCCATGAATTGGATGCTTAGCCTTGTTTCCATAAGAGTGTGATTATTTATTTATAAACTATGGAAATCAACATTCTGTTTTTAATTGCTTTATTCATAGTAGCATTTATGTATGCGTCGGTAGGGCATGGAGGTGCTAGCGGCTATCTTGCACTAATGGCATTGTTTGGAGTATCAACAATATTCATGCGATCTTCCGCACTTATTCTAAACCTTTTTGTTTCAGTAGTTTCATTTTACGCATTTTACAAGGGAGGATATTTTAAAATTAAATTATTAGTCCCTTTTATAATTGGATCATTACCAATGGCTTTTCTGGGTGCTAGAATGAATATCGACCCTCAATTATTCAAATTTATCCTTGGAATTTTTCTTGTTATTGCTGTTACCAGAATGATTTATGTGCCGAAAAGTGATCGTAAGGAAATTATACCATTCAACTTTGTAATTGCATTCTTTATTGGAGCATTTCTTGGATTCTTCTCTGGGTTAATTGGTATAGGTGGTGGTATTATTTTAAGTCCATTGCTATTATTGTTGGGTTGGGCCAATATGAAAGAGACAGCTGCAATTTCAGCCAGTTTTATCTTTTTGAATTCTGCATCTGGTATTGCAGGATTAATTTCATCTGGCATCCATGTTAGTCCTCATTTATTATATTGGGTTATTGTAGCATTCATGGGAGGGATATTAGGTGCTTATATGGGGAGTTTCAAATTGTCGCTAGTCAAGTTGAAGTATTTACTTGCTTTTGTTTTGTTTTTGGCCAGTATTAAATTGTTTTTAGTTTGATTATAAGTATAATAACAAGTAATGTTGAGTGAATTTAGAAATATATTATTGGTATCCGGGTCGGGTCGTAATTGTGGAAAAACAACAGTTGCTTGTAATATTATCAATCAATTGAAAAGAAATAGAATTGTATATGGATTAAAAATAACTCCTCATTTTCATAAAACTGGAGATTTGCAACAAATAGTTGAAGAGGGAAATGGATACAAAATATATAGGGAGACAGATTATTGTTCTGGAAAAGATAGTTCTCGTATGTTAGTTGCAGGTGCAAAAGAAGTTTACTTTATTCAGTGTTCTGATGAAAATTTGTTGAGAATTTATGCTCGGATAAAGCAACTAATACCTGAAGGCTATCCAATAGTTTGTGAGTCAGGGTCTTTTGCAACTGCATATAAACCCGGATTACACATTCTGGTTGTTGGTGCTGATATCGATGATTCAAAGAAATCATACTACTCTAATTTAAGGAAAGCGGAAATTATTACTACATCGGACGAGTTCACGCAGTCTAATCTTAGTCCTCTTATAAGTTACGCTGGCACCAGCTGGACAATAAATAAAAATGATCATGATTAGTTTAGAAGAAGCAATTACCTTAATAGACAACACTTGTGCTAAACCTATGGAATCAGAAAGGGTTAGGATTGAAATTGCTTTGAACAGGGTATTAGCTGAGGATGTTTTTACAGATATGGATTTTCCCTCTTTTAATAAATCAGCCATGGATGGATATGCAATGCAACGAGAAGATATGTCCAACACAATACGTATCATTGAATTTATTCCTGCCGGAAAAAGGCCTGAGAAGAGCGTTGTTTCAGGAACATGTTCCAAAATAATGACCGGAGCAATGATACCTGAGGGAGCAGACATGGTTGTTATGAAAGAAGATGTAACTGTATCAGGTGAATTTATTACAGTGGTTAATCCAAAGTCAAAAGACAATATACTCAAGCAAGGGGAATTCCTAAAAACTGGCAATTTGTTAGTACAAAAAGGGGTTAATATCAATCCGTCACATATTGGGATGCTTGCTTCAGTCGGGGCTATTGAACCATTGGTTTATAGTTTGCCAATTGTGTCAATTATTTCAACAGGAAGCGAGCTTGTCTCACCTGAGGAAAAACCTTTACCGCCAAAGATAAGAGATAGTAATTCCAGCCAACTTGAAAGCATGGTGCATAATTCAAAAGCTATAGCATTGAGTATCGGGCATGTAGCCGATAATATTGACATGATTTTTGATGCTGTTCAAAAGGCTTTAGAGTTATCAAATATTGTTGTTTTAACTGGAGGCGCCTCTGTTGGTGATCATGATTTTACTGAAAAGGTATTTAACAAATTAGATGCTAAAACTCATTTTACAACTCTGGCAATCCAACCCGGTAAACCTGTTCTTTTTGCAACTGTTGGTAAGAAATACTTATTTGGATTATCAGGAAATCCTGTTTCTTCATTTGTACAATTTCATTTGCTTATAAAACCGTTGCTAAACAGATTGGTTGGTAAGATGCCAAAATCAAAGATATTGAAATTGGCAATAAGCATTGATAAAAGAAGAAATAGAGCCGATAGGATGTTATTTTTTCCAGTGAAGATCAGTGATAATATGGAAGCTGAACCACTTGATTATCAAGGCTCGGCTCATTTAAATGCATACCAACAGGCCGACGGAATGGCATGTTTTCCGATTGGATTTGTAGAATTAAAAAAGGGAACTATAATCGATGTTAGACCAATTTAATAGAAAGATAAGTTATCTAAGAATATCAGTAACAGATCGTTGTGATTTGCGTTGCATATACTGTATGCCATCTGAAGGTATAACATGGCTTGATCACAGTAAGATGCTTAGTTTCGAGGAAATTATTGATGTTGTGGAAGTAGCCGTTGAACTAGGTATTGAAAAGATCAGATTAACTGGTGGTGAACCTCTTGTGCGTAAGGGAATAGCAAATCTCGTAAAGATTATAGCTGAAACCAAAGGAGTTAAGGATCTTGCAATGACAACAAATGGACAACAGCTCGAAAAATATGCAGAAGAACTGTATAAAGCCGGACTTAATAGAGTGAATGTTAGCCTCGACACTTTGAATTCTGAAAAATATAGTATGCTAACTCGAGGAGGAGATATTGGCAAAGTATTCGCGGGACTTGAAGCAGCGTATCATACAGGCTTGAGCCCAATAAAGATTAACTGTGTGTTGAATGAACAAACCACAGAAGAAGATAAACTTGAACTTAGTTCATTCTGTAAAGAGAAAGATTACAAACTAAGATTTATTCATCAGATGTCGTTAACCACCGGAAGTTTTTACCCGGTTGAAGGAGGTGATGGAGGACAATGCTCTATTTGTAACCGTATAAGATTAACTGCACAAGGTGATGTTAAACCTTGTTTATTTAGCAGTTATGGCTATAATGTAAGAGAATGGGAAGCTAAAAATGCTATACATAGGGCGATTGGCAGGAAACCTGAAAAAGGACAAAAAAATTTGGTAAATGAATTTTATAATATAGGAGGATAAAATGAAAAAGAACCTAAGTCACATAAATGAAACCGGTAAGGCAGAAATGGTAGATGTGGGATCTAAACCTGACCAATACAGGCAAGCCACAGCAAGTGGCATCATACGGTTGTCACCAGAAACAATTCAACTCATAGTAAGGAATCAAATAAAGAAGGGTGATGTTCTAACGGTAGCAGAAATAGCAGGAATCCAAGCAGCAAAACAAACGCCGAATCTTATTCCCCTTTGTCATACATTATTGTTGAATAAAGTAAAAATCGAAACCTCAATAATTAAAAGTGGCGTGGAAGTAACCAGCATCGTTAAGTCACAAGGAAAAACCGGTGTTGAGATGGAAGCCCTGATGGGAGTTTCCGTTGCATTGCTTACTGTTTATGATATGTGTAAATCCGTTGATAAAAATATGGTGATTGGTCAAGTTAAATTAGTGGAGAAAACAAAAAAAGACATTTAAGTTATGACGCAGGCAATTAAGATTTTATCAGTTAATATTTCCAAGAAAAAAGGTACAATAAAGAAGCCGGTTAACAGCATCTCTCTTACAGATGTTGGTGTGGAAAGTGATGCACATTCAGGCCCATGGAATCGTCAAGTAAGCATGCTAGGAGTTGAAAGTATTGGTAAATCTTCCAAAGAAGCAGGTAGAGAAATTTCTTATGGAGAATTCGCCGAAAACATCACTACTCATGGAATAGAATTATACAAAACTTTACCTTTAGACAGGTTTTATAATAATAATGTCGAATTGGAAGTCACACAAATCGGAAAAAAATGTCATGGTACTAATTGTGAAATATTTCGTGAGGTGGGCAATTGTGTAATGCCAAAAGAAGGAATTTTTGCACGAGTAGTCAGACAAGGGCAAGTAAAGGCTGGGGATGAACTAAAGTATAATCCCAGAATCATCAAATCAACGGTAATTACTTTAAGCGATAGGGCATATCAAGGAATATATACTGATAAGAGTGGTAAGCAGATAGAAAAACGGCTAAAAGAATTCTGGAAAAGTATAGACCGCCAATCTGAAGTGGATTATGTTTTAATACCTGACAACGCTAATTTGTTAAAACAAAGTATTCAGAAAGCAATAGAAAATCATAGTGACTTTATTTTCACTACCGGTGGAACCGGAATTGGACCAAAGGACATAACCCCTGAAGTAGTAGCCCCCATGTTGGAAAAACAATTATCCGGCATTATGGATTTAATCAGGATTAAGTATGGCGCTGAAAAACCGGCAGCTTTACTTAGTCGATCAATAGCAGGGGTTATTGATCAAACTAATGTTTATTGTCTCCCTGGAAGTAGTAAGGCTGTAAATGAATATCTAGATGAAATTCTCAAAACTGTGACTCATTCACTCTACATGATTCACCAATTAGATATTCATTAGTCACATCACAGTGGAATAGTTTGAATTGTTCATCTCATTAATTGATGAATACTCAATACATGTATTTTCTAATACTCATAACGTGAGGTTATTATATATTGTTTGCTCAATTAATTCAGTGCTAAATCCTTCGTAAAGAATCATCATCATAATTTATGATTGAGTTCACTCAATATTTAGATTCAATCTAAATTTATCTTTTTATGATTTATATCATATCACGTTATATAAATTAGTTAAGCTAAGCAGCTACTTTTACAAAAGTAAGTATGTAACTTTTGACACATCTTCTGAATTGGAATCAAGTCATTGGGTCGTTAACCATCTATATGTCAATTAGTTATGAGTTTCATATTTTTTGCAGCTGAATCTTTTTATAATGCTGTGTTATAATCCTAAATCAGCTGAATAGTATGTGAGTTTAATAGATTAAAGCAACGCGTTTAATATTAATAATATAAGTTCGTGATGAAAAATTCTGATAGCCGACCAATACAAATATTTATTATTCTTTTTAGTGTAACCTTGATATTGATATTTGGATGTAGCAGGAGCACTTCTAGTTCACATGATAGAGATAATATTGGAATTTCGAATAGTTCAAATAATCAAAGTACTGAGATTGCTGTTTCAGCACCCCCTTTTAGTGAAGATATATTTCCATGTTCAGAATGTCATGATGCCGAATGGGAAACAAATCAGGAAAGAAGAGTATTGGACATGCATGAAGAAATTGTTGAATCTTTTGATCACGATAGTGAAAACAGATGGTGTCTTGATTGTCATAATGTAGATGACAGGGATTATCTAAAGCTTGCCAGTGGTAAAATTATTGGTTACGACGAATCATATTTGCTTTGTGGCCAGTGTCATGGTGATAAACTTCGTGATTGGAAAGTTGGTGTACACGGAAAAAGGACAGGGGAGTGGAATGGAGAAAAACAATATTTACTATGTGTACATTGTCACAATCCTCATTCACCTAGATTTGAGTCAATAAAGCCATTACCACCTCCAGGCCGACAAGAGGATATTTAATAATAAACTAATTAAGATCTATATTTATTATGCAGAAAACTAGTAACAATCCACGACGAGATTTTTTAAAAAGAATCCCAATCGCAATTGTTTCAATTGGTGCTTTCTCGTTCTTTGGACAAAAAAAACATAATCGTTTTACTGAGAAAAAATTTAATACTTTGTCTAAAACCGAAATGGATAAAATTATTAAAGCTAAAAAGTTCTCGATTCCTACAAGGATCAAACCTGCACCTGCACCGGTTGCATCAAAAAACATAAAGGGATAATTTTATAAATATTTGACACAAATTTTGTGAAGTATGCAGAAAAAAGAAAAAAATAATTCACGACGAGATTTTTTAAAGAAATTGCCCGTTTTGGCTGCAGGTACTGCTGCTTTAGCAAGTTGTACATCGGACGAACTAGATGAATTTTTACAAAATAATTTCAAAACATTAACTAGAGCGGAAAAGGAAGATATCCTAATAAGACTTGAGAAAGAATATTCTGAAAAATATGGCAAAGAGTTCAGTGTAACAGATAAACCTCCAATCGATGGAGTACTGTTTGGATATGGCCTCGATTTATCACGATGTATTGGATGTAGAAGATGTGTATATGCTTGTGTAGAGGAAAATAATCAATCTCGTGACCCTCAAGTTCATTGGATACAGGTACTTCAGATGGAAAATCAAAAAGGTATCGACCTAGCTCATGCAGATATTCATTATAATCCTGAGGTGGTTCCTGAAGAAGGACATTTTTATATGCCAGTTGCTTGTCAACAATGCAGAAATCCACAGTGTACAACGGTTTGCCCCACAAAGGCCACTTGGCAAGAAGAAGATGGAATTGTTGTAGTTGATTATAATTGGTGCATTGGTTGTAGATATTGCATGGCGGCTTGCCCATATGGTGCAAGACATTTCAACTGGGGCGAACCATATATACCTGATGAAGAAGTTAATCCTATAACATCATATCTAGGTAACAGGCCACGAATGAAGGGAGTTGTTGAAAAATGCACTTTTTGTATCCAACGGGTAAGAGACGGTAAATACCCCTCTTGTGTTGAAATTTGTCCTACAGGAGCACGAAAATTTGGAAACTTATTAGACCCTGATAGTGAAATAAGATATATACTAGAAAATAAAAGGGTGCTTATTTTTAAAGAAGAGCTTAACACTCAACCTAAATTCTATTATTTTTTCGGTGTATAGTTTTATGCTTTTTAATATTTGATACATTTAAAATAGTTAAATATGAGTTTTTTACGGTTTATAGTTGGAAGTTTTAGGATCATTACCAAAGGTGGAAGAGTATATTACTCCTGCTTATTTTTTCTATTCGTTTTAATTGTATGGGGAGCATTTGGGTATTATAATCAATTGCAAGAGGGTTTAATTGTAACAAATATGAGAGACTCTGTTTCCTGGGCCTTCTATATTGGAAATTTTACCTTTTTAGTTGGTGTTGCTGCTGCAGCTGTTGTGTTAGTTATTCCTGCATATATATACAATTGGGGACCAATTAAGGAAATTGTGATTTTTGGTGAAATACTAGCTATTTGTGCTGTTATTATGTGCTTATTATTTATAATGGTTGATATTGGTGATCCATTACGTTTTTGGCATATGGTTCCGGTTATTGGAACAATGAATTTTCCGTCATCTATTTTATCTTGGGACTTCTTTGCTCTATTAGCATATTTCGTATTAAATCTTATTATAGTTACACATTTATTATTTAGACAATTTCATAATAAGGAATATAATAAATCCTTGATCTGGCCATTAGTATTGTTAAGTATTCCTGCTGCAATTGCAATTCATACTGTGACAGCATTTCTTTTTAATGCACTACCTGCTCGACCTTATTGGAATAGTGCTTTACTTGCACCTAGATTTTTAGCTACGGCTTTTTGTTCAGGGCCGGCATTGTTAATACTAATATTTCAAGTTCTAAGAAAAACTACAAAATTTGAGATTAAAGATGAAGCAATATTTACAATTGCAGAATTAATGGTTTATGCAATGTTTATATATATTTTCTTTACTGTCTCAGAATTATTTAAAGAATTTTACTCAGACACTGAACACATTGTTTATTGGGAATATTTATTGTTAGGAGTGGAGAAAAACAGAGAGATTGCCATATACGGTTGGTCTTCTTTTTTCATGGCTTTAACGGCATTTCTTCTTTTTTTAATCCCCAAAACCCGAAAAAACTTCCTTACATTAAATATAGGAGCAGTACTTATTTATTTTAGTGTTTATTTGGAAAAAGGAATAACCTTGATTGTACCCGGATTTACTCCTGATGCTCTAGGGCAATATTACTTTTATGTTCCTTCTGATGTTGAAGTGCGCACTGCTGTAATGATTTTTTCATTTGGGGCATTGCTCTTTACGTTCTTTTCAAAAATTGCCATTGCTATTCTATACGAAGGATTTAGTATTAAAAGTGTAAGTAAGAAGAAGAAATTAGATGTGAATAATAAAACTAATACATAAACTGCCCTCTGCTAAGAAAATAATACTATTGTTAAAATCTAAAGGATTGATTGGTAATGTCATAAGATCATGAATAAAATAATCTATAAATTATAATCAACTTAACCTTTAATTTTAATTTATTATGCCAGTTCAAGTAAAACGATTATTAATAGTTTTTGCGGTATTCATCGGACTAATGATTGGTCTGAAAGTAATATTTACACCTGAATCATGGAGAGAATACGGGGCCTATCGCGGCTATGCTCTTACTGAGATAGCTGATAAAGAGGCCAAATATGTTCAAATGGAAACATGTGTAATGTGTCATGATTCTATAGGTGAACTAAAAGATCAGGGGATGCATATAAATCTCCAATGTGAGCTTTGTCATGGTCCCGGTTATATTCATATTGAAGATGAAAATGTCGATATGTTAATTCCAGAAGATGATCAGTTTTGTGTTAGATGTCATGCAATAAATGCTGCGCGACCACAAGATATTATTAAACAAATAGACGCTGAAGAACATAGTGAAGGTGAAGAATGTATAATGTGTCATAATCCCCATCAACCAGGGCTATAAAAAAAGAAAATTTCTCAAGACGTGATTTCATAAAGAACTCAAGTATGTTTGCAGGAGGCATTGTTATGGTTTCCTTGCTTAACCCTTTAAAGATGGTTTATGCCACCAAAAGACCAAAAGGTAAAGGAAAGTGGTATGGCATAGGCATTGATATTGAAAAATGTATTGGCTGCGCCAGTTGTGCCAGAGTATGTAAAGTGGAAAACAATGTGCCAAATGAGCCCTTCTATTTTCGTAACTGGGTAGAACAATATACAATTACTAATGATGACGAAATAATAGTTTCATCACCTAATGGTGGTATCGATGGTTTTACACAGCCAGTACCTGATGAAGAAATTTACAAAACATTTTTTGTTCCAAAAATGTGTAACCACTGTGCAAAATCTCCGTGTACCCAGGTTTGCCCGGTAGGTGCCTCGTTTGAATCTCCAGAAGGTATAGCCTTAGTTGACCAAAATTATTGTATAGGCTGTGGATATTGTCTTCAAGCCTGTCCTTATGGTTGTAGGTATGTAGATTATGATAAAGGAGTTATTGATAAATGTACCCTCTGCTATCATCGAATAAAAAAAGATTTGGATCCGGCATGTATGATGGCTTGCCCAACTGAAGCTAGAATATATGGTGATTTGAATGATAAAAAGAGTGCAATATCTCAATTCATAAAAGACAACAATTGTGCAGTACTAAAACCACAATTAAATACAGAATCTAAATTATTTTATAATGATTTAAGTCAGGAGGTGCACTAATGGATAAAAATGAAACTCTATATGAAGCATTAGCCAACCTTGATGGCTATATATATCCGAATGAAATTGCCTTAAACTGGGATTTGTTAATTGTTATGTATCCCTACGTTACAGGACTAGTTGCCGGAGCATTTATCCTTGCATCCTTAAACCGAGTTTTTGATATTAAGGCATTGAGACCTACTTATGAAATTTCTTTGCTAACAGCTTTATCTTTTATGTTAGTAGCTACAATGCCTTTAATCACCCATTTAGGTCAACCATGGCGGTTCTATGAAATGTTAGTAACTCCTCATTTAACTTCTGCAATGGCCATTTTCGGTTTTGTGTATTTATGGTATTTAATGGTTGTATTATTACTCGAAATATGGTTCGACTATAGATATGATATGGTAATATGGTCCCAACAAAAAAAAGGTTTTATGCGCTTTGTTTATAAGGTGCTTTGTTTATGGGTATTTGAAACTTCACCTAAATCAAGAAAAACAGATGAAAAGATCGGCTATTTTATTACAGTAGTTGGTATACCATCAGCATTCCTACTACATGGTTATGTTGGATTTATTTTTGGATCCATTAAAGCAAATCCATGGTGGTCAACAGTTATGATGCCTGTAATTTTTATTTTCTCAGCTATGGTTTCAGGAATTGCACTTGTGATGTTTATATACATGGGTGTCTCATATCTGCGTAAGCAGAAGCCTGATATGTTAGCCTTAGATACAATTGCAAAATATTTATTATACATACTGATAATAGATTTTACTTTGGAAAGTTTGGATCAAATCCATAGAATTTATGAAGCAGATGAGTCGTTTGATATATTAAAAATACTTGTTCGTGGTAAATTATTTTTTACATTCTTTATAATGCAAATCGGGGTAGGCGTAATAATTCCTGTAGTTACTCTGGGTATTATGCAATTTAAAAATCCAAGAGAAAAAATAAGGAGGATTATTTATTGGATAATAAGTATATGTGTGTTAGTTGGTATCTTCTATATGAGATGGAATGTAGTTATTGGCGGACAGCTTTTCTCAAAGAGTTTTTATGGATTCACTAGTTATAAGGTCAATTTAATTGGGGGTGCAGATGTTTGGTTATCTGTATTGTGGTTTGTCGTACCTTTCATTATTTTGGCTATACTCCTCTGGTTATTACCACCTTGGAAGAAAGCTGAGGAATTAGAGGATTAACAGAATTTTAAGGAAAGAGATATTTTTGTGTTGCGTTTGCCTAATTATTTAGGAAAGTATAAGAATTATGGATGAAAACCATAATGAGTTAGGAAAAAGGGAAATCGTATCCAGGCTTAATGAGCTTGAAGCAAGGATATTACGTATCGAAAAGGGGCTTAATATTGATTATTTGCCAGATGACAAAGATTCTACTATTAAGCCTGGCGAGGAAACTAGGAAAATCTCAGATGAGACTATACTAGAATCAGTTATAGGTGAATCGGTTTTAGCCTGGCTAGGTAATATTGTATTGTTTTTTGGATTATCATTTTTGATACAATACATTCAAAATTCAGGTTATCAGCTAGCATCATCTGTTTTTGGTTATATTTCTGTTGCCGGTATTTTTGTCCTGGCTCACTTTCTAAAAAGGAATAACCCCAAAATGGCATCCATATTTAATTTGAATGCCTATTTACTTCTTTTTTACGTTACACTCAGATTGCATTTTTATACTGTAAGTCCAGTTGTTTCAAGTAAAGCGATTGGACTAACTCTATTGACAATTGTGTCAGTTATTCAATTATTTTTCTCTGTTAAGCGGAAATCATTATTGCAAACCGGTACAGCATTGTTGTTATTAAGTATTGTTGCCATAGTAAGCGACACAACCCATTTTATGTTACCAATGGCTGCTGTCATCGCAACAATTTCGGTTGTGTTTTTGTATCGTTTTGGTTGGATTAGGATAGTTTATCTTTCAATTATTCTTGTTTACCTGATCAATTTATTTTGGTTCTTTAACAACCCAATTATGGGTAATCCTTTACAAGCAATTAAGATTCATAATTTAGGGTTCATTTATCTATTTGCTATAGGAGGGTTGTATTCATTAATTGCTTTAATTAATAAATCTGAATTATTCTCTAAAAGTGGAATTATTAGTGCAATTATACTTAACGGCCTTGGATTTTCAACATTGCTTCTGCTAAATGTCATGACTTTCTTCCCTGATAATTATGTATTACTAATAGGATCAATATCTGCATTTTGCCTTCTTTATTCAGTATTGCTTCAAATACGATCAAATTGGAAAATCCTAGCAGCATTCTATGCGTTATATGGTTTTGTTACATTTAGTATTGCAGTTCATGGCATTTATGATTTTCCACGAGCTTATTTTCTCCTTGCAATTCAACACGCGTGCTGTTACTAAAGCTACAAGAGAAAAGGAGATATTTATTGCATTTGTTTGCACTGAAGTGCTCAAGTAAAAAATTAGTAATGAA
>PVBE011666756.1_pt1 | contig 65400 bp, 57 predicted proteins | sample 1631181 | NCBI WGS metagenome assembly PVBE01 (sample SAMN08397723, study PRJNA350692) | Marine metagenome, whole genome shotgun sequencing project. | isolation source: water | place: Pacific Ocean | collected 2012-04
AGCCCCTGGCGAACTCCGTAGGAGTTCGATCGCCCAGTGAGCTGTGGGGTCTGTGGGCATTGTAGTCGAGCCTCCAGGCTTCGAGCTTTCTGCGGGCATCCTCGATCGAAAAGAACAGCCTGGCGTTGAGGCACTCGTCGCAGCAAGTCATGTGAACGAACCTGCTGGCGCGAGCCGCGCCACCCTCCCCGCGTGGTACTCGAGACTGTGCCCGGTGCGGGTTACTAGCACCTCTGACTGCCGACCAGAATCGGTACTTCTGGTACCCATGTGGTACCCGCCGGGGCAGACGCAGAAAAGCCCCGGTGGCACGAAAGGGCGGTAATCCCTTTGCCACCAGGGCCTTTTCCAAGTAGCGGGGGCCGGATTTGAACCGGCGACCTTCGGGTTATGAGCCTGTTTTCACCGTTTGCGGCTCATTCCTTCTCGTTCGAGATAAGTCGATAACCTTCGTGCGTTCAGCAGGTTACAGGTTGCCTGTCTTCCATCTGCGTCCTGCTTGTTCTTGCTGTTTCGGCTCCGTCCGTGGCATCTCGCGGCATGCACTCCCGGGTGGCGCAGCGTTTTATTCGCCGTGCCCGCATCGGGGCTTTCTGCCTAGACGCGCGATAGCCAGGCCCCGTCTGGCGGCGCCATGGAAGCAGGCACCAAACTCGGCCCCTACGAGATCACCGAGCAGCTCGGTGTTGGTGGCATGGGAGAGGTGTACCAGGTGGTCGAGCGGAGGTACGTCTCGACGGCTCGCGAGATCGAGTCATCAACGTCCGCCCGACGTGAGCCTTCGTCAGGCCCCGTCTCGATAATGATAACCTGCGCCGAGATTCGCCGCGCAAGTCCGTGTCCAACAAGATCGATAACGATATGCCCCGTGGCAACTGGTTGGCGTGTCTCCTTTTGACCTCGCTCATCGATACGTCAGGAGTCCAGGAGACGCGGCCCGGATTCATCGATCCCGATCCCATCTTGAGAGCGGCCGAGGCCGCAGTCGGTTCCGAGAGGCTGCGTTGCGTCACGATCTCGGGCAACGCGTACGCGGGAATGGTCGGTCAACAGCGGCTCAGCGCCTACGAGGTCGACTGGCCCCGCGGCGAGCCGTTGACGCGCTACAAGCGGGTCATGAACTGGGACGCGGGCAGCATGCTCGAGGAGTTCGACCGCGAGCCGGGCCACAACCCGGCATCCTGGAAGTACGGGCTCGGCTGGCGGGGGGGCACGCCGATCCAGCAACACCCGCATCAAATCTTCGCGATCAACGGGGCATACGGCTGGGCGATCGACGGGCCCAGCAACGACCCGGTCGCGGCGCTCCCCGAGGACGCCGAGCGCTGGCAGCTCGACCTGTGGATCAACCCTCACGGTTTCCTGAAGGCCGCGCGCCTTCCGGGTGCGGACCCTCAGGCCACCTGGCGATGGGAGCTCGGCGAGATGGGCCGCGACGGGGCCACCGTGAACCCCGAGAAGGTCAGCATCGTGTCGATCACCGTGCTCGGGAAGTACCAGGTCGACGCCACGATCAACTCGCAGAACCTGCTGCAGCGCATTCACACTCGGGTTCCGGACCCGGTGCTCGGAGACATGAACTACGAGCACGAGTTCACCAACGACAGCTACGTCGATCTCGGCGACGGCATCCGGTTCCCTACCGGTTGGCACTCCCATCAGGGATGGGATGACAACTACCAGGCTCAGAGCGTCAACGCGGGCCACAACGCGTTCGGCGGTCGGATGGCCGACATCCAGGCGAACGTCTGCGGCGACCCTTTCGATGTTCCGCCTTCGGTCCGCGCGGCGACGTTCCCGGTCAACGTCGAGACGTCGGAGCTCGCCGACGGCGTCTGGCTTCTGGGTGGCTCGTCGCACAACAGCGTCGCCGTCGAGTTCGACGACTACATCGCCGTCGTCGAGGCACCGTTGGAAGAGACTAGAAATCTCGCCGTGATCGACGCGGTCGTGCGTCTGTTTCCCGACAAGCCGATCCGGTTCCTCGTCAACACCCATCAGCACCACGATCACATCGGCGGACTCCGCACCTACCTGCACATCGGGGCGACGATCATCACCCACTGGAAGAACTACGACTTCTACACACGAGACGTCCTGAACTACGCACCGCGAACCCTGCGCCCCGACATGGTGTCGCTGTGGCCACCGACCGAGCTGGCGGAGGGCTACCAGTACGAGACGGTCCGGGAGAACTACTGGCTCAACGACGGCTCGCGCAGCATGCACGTGTCCTACGTGCATCCGCTCGATCACGTCGAGGGCATGCTGATCGCGTACCTACCCGAGGAGCGGATGTTGATCGAGGCAGACCTCTTCGACTCGACGTTCATCGAAGTGATGCCGCGGACTCGGGCCTCCGCAGCAAACCGGAGCCTGTACCGCCATGTCCAGCGTCTCGGGCTAGAGGTCGACACGATCGTGCCGATTCACGGACGACCCGTGCCCTGGGCCCAATTCGTCGCGCTCGTTGGAGGGACTGGCTGAGCACGTTTTCGATCGTGCGCTCGACCCGGTTGCAGCGACTTCCCGCCGCCCTGACGCGTTCGACCAATCCCACCCGCGAATCATGTCGAGGAGCCGATGGCCGGCTTCCGACAGGTACGACTCCGAGCGGTAGATCAGACAGATGGTGCGGTAGAAGTCCAGGCCCTCGATCTCGAGCTTCACGAGCGAGCCCCTTCGAAGCTCCTCCTCAATACACATTTGCGGCACGCTCGCGATGCCCATACCTCGGCGCACGAATTCCTTGACGTTCTCGTAGCTCCAGAGCCGGGCAGCGACGTGGCAGGCGATCTGCGCCCTGTCGAAGAGGAGAAGGACTTTCTCGGTGGTTGGTGTTCGCACGTGGTGTGCCACGAACTCCTCACCGCCGAGATCCTCGATCCGGACGCCCTTCTCGCCGGCCAGCCGATGGCCAGGCGGAACGATCAGGATCACTGGATCTCGGAACAGCTCGATCGACTTCACGTCTCGGGAACGTGGGCGGGATGTGACAAAGCCGAAATCGGTGCGCCCGTTAACAACGCGCTTGGGAATCTCTTCGACGGGCTGGCGCTGAATCTCGATCTGCACACCGGGCAACACCGCGTGGAACGCGCGAACGAGCGCAGGTAGAACGTAGTGCGCGGCGGACTCGTGGGCCGCGATGGTGATCTTGCCGCCCGACGCTTCCCTGAGATCACTGATGGATCGGAGCGCCCGTTCGCGAACCTGGACGATGGTGCGAGCGTAGTCGAGGATCACATTGCCCGCCTCGGTCGGTTGGAGCCGCGGAGAGCTCCGGTCGATCAGCGGGACGCCGAGCAGTTCCTCGAGCCGCTTGACCGCCTGACTGACCGCCGACTGGGTCCGGCAGACGCGATCTCCCGCACGCGAGAAGCTACTCTCCTCGACGACCGCGATCAGAGCCTCGAGATGATGGAACTCCAAGGGGCCGGTCCGTATCCGGGGCGTACGCCCCGACATGAAGTCGATCAGGGTTGCCAACGACACAAGGTAGCGTAGCGCGACGCGAAAAGCACGGGGTCTCGCGACTGCCTTCGCGTTCCGGTCGAGGTGGTTGCCCTCGGATCAGCGGCGTTAATCGTCACAGTAGAAAGTATTGCCGCGTCCGGATCCTGCGCCGTGAGACACTGACGCTCGAGACGGCATACCAGCTCCGAAGGGGACGCTGATCCGCGATGAAGATCGAATCCGTCAGGGCCTCGCAGCTGCGAATCCCCGACGTCTCTGACGTGTTCGATGGAACCCAGGACGTTCTGATCGTCGAGGTTCAGGCGGAAAACGGCCAGAGCGGCTTCGGCGAGGTCGTGTCGGCCTCGTACGTCGCAAAGTCCATCATCGAGGCGCCGCCGTCAGGTGGGGGACGTCACGGGCTCGCGCGCGCCATCGAGGGAATGGAGCTCGACAACATCGAGTCGCTCTGGGAGGCGATGTACCGCGCGAGCTCTTGGTACGGGCGGCGTGGCGCCGCCATCCACGCGATGAGCGGAATCGAGCTCGCCCTGTGGGACCTCATGGGCAAGATCGAGGCGAAGCCCGTCTATCGTCTGATCGCGGAGGTCGAGTCCCGGCCCATCCGCGCGTACGCGAGCGCGCTGTGGGCGGACACGCCCGAGGAATCGGCTGTGCGTGCACAGGCACTGATCGACAAGGGATTCAGCGCGGTCAAGCTGGGGTTCGGCGGCTTCGCCCTCGACGAGAAGACCGACCACCGCATGCTCGACGCGGTACGGAACCAAATCGGCGATGACGTCGAGCTGTTCGTCGATGTCGGGCGTCGCTGGAACCTCGAGCAGGCGATCCGGGGATGCTCTGCCGCCGCCGGATTTGGCGTGAACTGGATCGAGGAGCCGCTCGATCCGGACAACCTCGAGGGGTACACGCGTCTCTGCGGGCTCAGCCATGTCCCGATCGCCGGAGCCGAGACCGAGGAGACATTCCTGCAGTTTCGAGAGTGGATCGATGCCGGCCTCGACGTCGTTCAGCCCGACCTCGGGCGCTGCGGGCTGCTGGCAGGTATCGCCGTCAGCAAGCTGAGCACAGAGCGCGGTTGCAGGTGCGTGCCCCACTGCTTCGGTAGCGGCATCAACACTACGGCGGCGATCCACTGGATGACGGGCGTAGGCCGAGATCTGGTCGAGTACCCGATGCAATCGAACCCGCTCTGCCGTCAGCTCGTCACGGGCGTGCCGCAGCTCGAGTCGGGCACGGTCACGGCCCCGGACAAGCCGGGCCTCGGAATCGATCTCGATCGTGAGGTTCTCGAACAATTCCTCTACGAGCCTCCTCTGCGCCGGAGCTAGCGATGCCCGGCGGCTTGCGCCTCGACGATGTGGATCGCGCCGAGATCGTCCGCTTCTCGTGCGACGGCGAGATCGTCGAGGGTCGGCGGGGCGAGACCATCGGTGTGGCGTTGCTGGCGGCCGGGCGTCGGACGCTCCGGATCACCCCGAGACGAAACGAGCCCCGGGGTCTCTTCTGCGCGATGGGTGTCTGCTTCGATTGCCTCGTCGAGGTCGACGGGCGAGCCGGTCTGCGGGCATGTCTCATCCCAATCCGAGAGGGGATGGTAGTGAAAACGCGGTCGATGGGATCCGGCACGGAATGAACGACTCGGAAAGAGACCTGCTGGTCGTGGGCGCGGGGCCCGGCGGTCTCTGCGCGGCGATCGAAGCGGCGCGCGGGGGGGTCGACGTCATCGTCGTCGACGACAACTCTCGCCCCGGGGGCCAGATCTTTCGCCAGCCGCCGGAGACCTTCGAGGGACCTGGCTCGAGCGCCCCTGGGAAGGAGCTCGAACGCGGACGGGAGCTGCTAGCCGAGGCCCGCTACCTCGGTATCGAAATCCGCCTCGAGACCACGGCGTGGGGATACTTCGACCGCAGGACCGTTGAGCTCGTCACAGGCGATCTCTGCGAGCGCATCCGCGCGCGCCGGGTCGTTCTCGCGCCCGGTGCCTACGATCGGCCCGTGCCGATGTCGGGCTGGACACTCCCTGGGGTCTTCACGATCGGCGGCGCTCAGGCGCTCCTCAAGAGCCAGCGCACTCTGATCGGGAACCGTGTGCTGCTGGCAGGGTCCGGCCCTTTACTCCTGGTCGTTGCCAGTCAGCTCCATGAGGCCGGCGCCGACGTCGTCGCGGTTTCCGAGCCGGTAGCCTCGCTCGCTGCCCTTCGGCAGCTACCGGCGATCTTGTGCCAGCCTGGCCTGGTGCTCGATGGGCTCCGCTATCGCTGGTCCCTGATGCGCGGAAGGGTCCCCTGGCACTCGCGAACCAGGCTCGTCCGGATCGAGGGCGAGGATCGTGTCGAGCGCGCGGTGATCGGCCCGGCGGCGGCCGACTGGTCGTCGAAGCCGGGCGATCTCAGGACCTTCGAGGTCGACTCGGTCGCGGTCGGCTACGGGTTGCTTCCGTCGCTCGAGCTTCCACGGATCTTCGGTTGCGATACGACCTACGATCCGGCGACGAGATGCTGGATCGCGGTTCGCGACGGGGAGTTTCAGTCTACCGTCCCGGGCGTTTACGTCGTGGGCGACGGTGCGGGCATCGCGGGCGCGGTCGCAGCCACGGTGGAGGGTCGGGTCGCGGGGATCGCGGTTGCCCGAGAACTCGGTCGCTTGCCCACTGCTGAGGCCGCCCGACGCATCGACGGGCTCCGTGCACGCCTGCGACGAGTCGACCGCTTTCGTCGTGCCATCGACGCCGTCTATGGCCCGGGTCCCGGGATCTACGACGTCGACGAGCCATCGGTCGTCGTCTGTCGCTGCGAGGAGGTGACCCTGGGACAACTCCGGGCGGCGCATGACGACGGCGCGTCCACCTTCGACCTGCTCAAGGGATGGACGCGCACGGGTATGGGGCCCTGCCAGGCGCGGATGTGCGGCCCGTTCGTCCATGAGTGGCTCGCGCGACGGCAGGGCGTCGAGCACGGGACGTTGTCCGAGGGCACCGCTCGCCCCCCGGCGAAAGCGGTGGTGAGTCTCGGTGCTCTCGCCGCCGCCGCCGATGAAGGAGAAGGTCCGTGAAAGAACGCACGCCCTCGGCACGCTCCGCGCCAGCGCTCCCCGTATGGTCGGACTGCCCGCGACGTCGGCGGCCCCGCCACCGTGTGGCTGTATTCGTTATCGCGGTGACGATTCTGCAGACCGGGCTGACGGCGTCATCCGGGGCCTCGAGCCCCGAGCACGGTCGGTTCCGGCCACGCTTCACGCTCGAGCAGATCACTCGGACGGTGACACTCGGGCACTTCGCGGTCTCGCCCGACGGACGGCACTCCGTCTACACGGTCGCTGGCTTCTACTTCGGATTCCCGGTCATCCCTCGGTTCGGCCATGACAACAACCTGCGGCTGGCTCGTCTCGACGACGGTGGGATCCGGCGCTTGACCTCCGGCCCGCAGGCCAAAACCCGACCCGTCTTCTCCCCGGACGGTGGCCGGGTCGCCTATGAGGCCGAGGGGGACATTTGGATCGTCGACATCGCCGACGGGAGCACGTATCGGGTGACCACACACGCGTCGACCGACGGTGACGTGGCCTGGTCGCCGACGGGCGACGAGATCGCCTTTGTCTCCCGTCGTGGAGGAAAGGTCGACCTCTGGGTTGCGAGCGTCGCGGGAGAGCGTCACGGCCTGCGGCGCCTCACCGACGATGACGCGCGGGAGCGCTCTCCCGACTGGTCGCCCGACGGAGAATGGGTCGCGTATGAGGCCCGACGTGACGACGAGCACTTCTTCGCTAGCGGGATCTTTTCCGTCGCCGCGGGCGGCGGCGCCCCTCGCCGCCTGACACCGGTCGATGAGGTTACGAACTCGACGCCGCGCTGGTCGCCGGACGGATCGACGCTGGCATTCCTGTCCGACCGCTCGGGCTTCACACACGTTTGGATCGCACGCAGCGACGGTGGGGACGCTCGAGAGATCGATACCGGACCGCACGACTCGATCTCACCGCACTTCGAGGTCGAGCCGGTGTGGTCGCACGACGGCTCACAGATCCTGATCTCGGCAAACCGGGGCGGGAGCTTCGATCTCGCCGCCGTCGCCGTCGACGCGGGAACCGTCGAGTTCCTGCGAGCAGGCCGCGGCAATTACCGCCAGGTAGGATGGCGCCGTGACGGCGCACCGGTGTTCGTACACGAGGCGCCGTGGGCGCCGCCGGATCTGTATGTGGGAGCAGCCGACGGTGACGTGCAGCTCACGTTCTCCTCACACGTCGCGTTCCGGCCCAAGCATTTCCCGCGCATGAAGCGGGTGTCCCTCGAGGCCGAGGACGGTCTGCGGCTCGAGGGGTTTCTGCTGGAGCCGTCGGGGCTGCGCGACGGCGAGCAGCGTCCCGCGATCGTCAACCTGCACACCAACATCTACGGCCAGTTCTACGACGGCTGGCATCCGTTCTTCCACTATCTGGCCGAGAGCGGCTATCCGATGCTGATGGCCGATCAGCGCGGCAGCGCCGGCTACGGACGAGCGTTCCGCGACGCAGAGGTCGGCGACTACGACCGCGGCGTGCTGTTCGACATCGAGGCAATGGCGGCATTCCTGAAGAGTCAGCCGAGTGTCGATCCGGATCGCGTCGCCGTCATGGGGCTCAGCCATGGGGGATATCGAGCGCTCTTCGCCCTGACGCGCCGCACCGAGATGTTCGCGGCCGGTATCGATCTGATGGGGCCGACCGACCGTCGCCGGTTCGTCAACCGGAGTCGGCTCTTCCACATCGGCTCGTCGCCCGACGTGGATCCCGACCTGTACCGTCGGATCTCGCCGATCGCCCTGGTGGGCAGGCTGGAAGCCCCCCTGCTGATCATCCACAGCGACGCCGACGAGAACGTCGCACCGGCCCAGAGCTACGAGCTCGCCGACGCCCTCGACCGGCATCACAAGGAGTTCGAGATGGTCGTCTATCAGGGCGAAGCGCACGGGTTAGCCGATCCCGCGCACCAACTCGACTCGTACCGGCGGATCCTGGCCTTCCTGGAGCTGCACATTGGACGTTGACCGTGCACTGCCGGTTCGCTCAGGCCTTCACCGCCAGGTCCATCGACTCTAGGACCCCGCGAACGCCCGCGGTCTGCTCGTCGCTGAGCGGCAGCAACGGCGACCGTGGATAGCCGCCCGATCGCCCAAGCAGGTTCATCGCTGCTTTGAGGTTGGCGGGGAAGGTGCCGAACCTGCGGATCTCCTCGTCGAGTTTCACCGTCTTGAGCTGGATCCGATTCGCCTCCTCGACCTGGCCGCTCGTCGCGAGACGATACATGCTGATCGCTTCCTCTCCCAGGATCTGGGTCTCCAAGGAGCTGACCCATCCCTTCGCGCCCATCAGGACCGAAGGCACGCCACGGTCGGCCGAGTGTCCGGTCATCACCTGGATTGCGTCGCTGAACTTGTTGAGCAACCGCTCCACACGCAGGAACTCGGCCGAACTCTCCTTGATGGCGACTACGTACTCGGCCTGGACGATTCTTTCGAGGAGGTCGGGGACGAGGTCGACCCTCGTCCGTCCCGGGGTGTTGTACAGCAGGATCGGAAGCTCGATGCCGTCGGAGATCCGCTGGTAGTGCTCGACCACCTCGTCGTCGCTCGGTAGGCAGTAGTAGGGGGGCAGGACCATCGCCCCGGCGACCCCCGCCGCCTTCGCCGCCAGCCCGAACTCGACCACGGTCTCCGTCCTGATATTGCCGATGCCGGCGATCACCGGGACCGCGCCGGCCGCGGCGTCGACGGCGCGCTCGAACGCCCGCAGTCTCTCGCTCTCGGTCAGGCTCCACGCCTCGCCGGTGCAACCGGAGACCACGATACCGTTCGTTCCCTCGCCGATGAGCCACTCGATGTTCTCCGAGAATGCTCTTTCGTCGAGGTCTCCGCTCCTCGTGAACGGTGTCACCACGGCCACGAAGCAGCCGTGCCAGTCAACCTTGCCGTTGTTCATGTCAGGGTTCTTCCTCGCTTGAACTGGACGCGCGGAGCGCGGCCGGTTCGTTGGTGAAACGGGAGACGAGATAGGGTCGGTAGGGAGCGGCGGGCTCCTCGCCGAGGATCAGGCTCGCGACGATACGGCCACAGGTCGGCCCGAGCGTGAAGCCGCCAGCCGCGCAGCCGAGCACGTGGAGCCCGTCGAATCCCGGAACGGGACCCAGCACCGGCAACCGGTCCGGACTCCGGCCCTCAAGCCCGGTCCAGGCGCGTAGGAGAAAACGCGCGCTGAGCCCGGGAATCGTATCGACGGCCTTGCGCGCGTTGCCGACGACGCTCTCGTAGTGGAGCTCGTGCTCCTCGCGATCGGAGTTCCCCTTGCCCGTCCAGCCGCCGCCGATCAGAACGTTGCCGCCTGCCTGTTGCTTGACGGTCAGCTTGCCGCCGCCATGCGTGACGATGTGTGAAAACAACTCGGGTCCGGCCCGCGTGATGAGAACCTGCTGGATCACGGTGAACAGGGGCAAGTCAATGCCCAACGGTCGCAGCAGCCGCGCGATCGACGCGCCCACCGCCACCAGTACCGAGCCGCAGTGGATTCGCTCGTCGTCGAGATGCACGACGAACGAGCTCCCATCAGTCGGCTCGAGGCTCGAGACGCGCTCGCCGTGGCGAAAGGTGACGTTGCCGGTCCTCGTGCAGGCGTCCAGGTACCCGCGTACCGTCGCGAACGGGTTGGCCATTCCGTCTTCGGGACAATAGGTGGCCGCGATGGTACTCCGCGCGAGGTACGGCGCGAGCTCGAACAGGTCCGGGGGTTCGACCATCTCGACCGTGGCCCCGAGCTCGGCCTGCTCGGCAGCGCTGCGCTCGAGCTTCTCCCGGCTTCGTGCGTCGTCGGCGACGCGAACACCTCCGCGCCTCTCGTACTCGACGTCGTGATCGAGCCGGGACGACATCTCCTGCCAGTCGGCGACCGCGTGCAGCGCCAGCGGGACCGACCCCGACCGCTTGTTCTGAACCGCCAGGGTCCCGGCGGTCGCTCCGGTCGCGCCGCGGCCCGGCTCGCCCTTTTCGACGCACAGGACGCGGGCCCCCCGGAGCGCCAGCTCGTGGCTCGCCGACAGTCCCATGACGCCCGCACCGACGACGCAGACATCGAAGCTCCGGTCCCGGGCGCTCATCTCGAAGCCCCGCCGGTGTCCGGGTCCCTTGCGGCACCTTCGGCCGCGCGCAGGGCCGATTCCGGGCCTCTCAGTGCCTGAAAGAGGTAGATCCCGAGCGTGAGCGCGAAGCCGACGAGGCCCCAGGCGCCGGTCGTCCATGGGTCCTGAGTGAGAGCGGCCATCCCGAAGGGCACCACCGCGGCGACGGCGAGCGCGCGAGCCGTCGACGATAGGGCGCCCATCAGGAAGGCCTCGCTCGCGACGATGATCATCAGTAGCGCCATGAGCCCGACGAGGCCGGAGAGCAAGACCTGCCACCAGCTGGCCGACAGCAGGTTCGAGTACGCGAACATGAAGGGCACGAGGTAGAGAGGCTTTGCCACCCGCAGGGACTCGAAGCCGGTGCGCATCGGCGGGCCGTCCGCGATCTGCGCGGCCACGAAGGCGGTCATGCAGATCGGCGGGGTAATCGTCGCACTCTGCGCGAACCAGAAGACGATCAGGTGGGCCCCCAGCAGCGTCATGCCGAGCTCCGTCAGCGCGGGCGCCCCGAGCGTGGAGACGATCACGTAGGCGCTGGTGATCGGCAGCCCCATCCCCAGGATCGACGAGAGCACCGCCACCATAAGGACCCCGAGCCCCATCGAGCCGCCGGCGAGCGAGACCAGGATCGAAGTCGTCTTGAGCATGAGCCCGGTGATGCCGATGACTCCGACGACGATCGCGGCGTTCGCCATAGTCGCCGAAAGCATCAGGGCGCCCCTCGTGGTCGCCTCGAGCGCCCGCAGGAAGTCTCGCAGCGACATCCGCGTCTCGGCACGCAGGTAGATCATCGCCCAGAGCATCACGACCGATGCCGAGGCCGCGTAGAAGGGGCTGTAGTTCTTCACCAGCAGGTAGATCAGGAATGCGAGGGGCAGGAGGAGGTGAAGACCGCGGCCGAGGACGGTCCACACGGTCCCGATCTCCTCGTCGTACTTCCCGAGCATCATGTTGCGCTTGCGCGCCTTGACGTGGACGTAGGCGTAGATGCTGGCAAAGAACAACACGGCGGGGACCAACGAGAACTTGAGGATGGTGATCAGCGGGATGCCGGTGATCTCCGACATGATGAAGACGCCGGCGCCCATCACCGGCGGCATCAGTGCGCCGCCGGCCCCGGCGGCCGTCTCCACGGCCCCGGCCTCCTCCGGCTTGAAGCCGATCCGCTTCATGAGGGGGATCGTGATCGTCCCGGTCGTTACCACGTTGGCGATCGTGCTACCCGTCACCGAGCCCATCAGCATGCTGCCGAAGACGGCCGCCTTGGCCGGGCCGCCGACGATCTTCCCCGCGGCGGCATATGTCAGGTCGCGAAACAGGAGATCGCCCCCGGAGAAGCGGAGGAAGGTACCGAACGTGAGGAAGACCATGAGGTAGGTCGCCATGACGCCGGTGACCTTGTTGAAGACCCCCTCGGGCACCAGGTAGAGGTGCTCGACGAGCAGCTCCACCGTCACGCCCTTGTGGCCGAGTACCCCGGGAATCAGCGGGCCGGCGAACGCGTAGACGATGAACACGGCCGCGATGACGCCGAGCGTCCAGCCCAGCGTCCTCCGGGTCGCCTCCATCACCAGCAGCACGGCGAGGATGCCGAACACGAGCTCGACGGTCGACAGGGGATCGACGTAGACGAGGCGCCACATGATGCGCTCGCGCTCGATCACGACCCAGGCGAAGACGACGAGGCTGATGGCGGCGAGCGCGAGGTCGAGGTAGGTGACGCGCCGCGACTCCCCCTTGCGTGACGGGTAGTAGAGGAAGATCAGGGGAATGGCGAAGGCGAGATGGCCCGCCCGCCGTGTCATCGCGTCGAGCGACCCGGTCAGCGCGACTGCGATCGTCAGCAGCGACAGCAGGATCGCGACGACCCGCGCGACTCGCTCGAGTCCCCGCGGGACCTCGCGCTGCCCCCGTACCGAGACCTCACGAAAGACGTCGGTGGCGCTCTCGTCGATGCGAATGTCCGCGCTCACTCGATCCAACCCCGCTCCCGGTAGTATCGCTCGGCCCCGGGATGGAACGGCACGCCACCGCTGTCGGCCATCCGCTCCGGCTGCCAGTCGCGGAAGCCGGGGTGCACGTTGAGGAAGAACGACCGGTTCTCGGCGATCCCCTGGACGACGCTGTAGACGAGTCGATCGTCGACGTCAGCGGTGGTGAACACGGCGAACGACAGCCCCACCGTATCGACGATCTCCTCCTGCCCCGAGTAGGAGCCGGCGGGGATCGTGAGGGCGGGGACGGCCCACTTCTCGAACAGTGCGTTCCGCACCGGAGGATCGACGCTCAGCAGCCGCGACTCGCGGGAGAGCATCAACTCCGTGATCACCGAGGACGGCGCCAGCGTGTGCGAGACAAAGATCGAGATGTGCTGGTCACGGAAGAGGTCGGCGCGTTCGCCCGAGCCTGCGACCTCGATCCTGCCGCCTGAAGATCGGATCTGGTCGTAGCCGAGGCCGATCGCCTCCAGGGACTCCCGGAGAAGAAACTCCTCACCCGACCCCGGGGGACCCGTGCCGACGGCTATGGAGCCGGGCGGCAGGGTTGCGAGGTCGGAAACCCGCGTAAGCCCGAGATCGGCGGCCGCGCACACGTGCAGCTTGTTCCGCAGCAACGTGGCGACGTGCCGGAGCTCGGGGTAGGCCTCCCGGTACGGGGTCCTTCCTTCTCGGGCGGCACGCAGGAACGGCAGAAACGACAGCCCGAGATCGCCGGGCACGAGCCCGATCCGGGCCGGATTCGACACGCCGCCGGCCCCGGGGATCGCGGTGAGTGGGTGGCCCGGGTGGAAGACGTTCGCCTTCTCGGCGATCGCCGAACCGATCCGATACCAGCTGCTGCCAGTGTGCCCGGTGATCAGGTTCGTCCGCGGCAGCGCGTCCGGATTATCCGCCGAGCAGGTGCACGCGAGCGCCAGCGCGGCGACCACAGCGAGGCAATGCCAGCGAGCCGCTCCCGTACCGGTAGCCGAGTTGCAGATCGACGACATCTCGGAGTGTCCTGTCTTCGCGCCAGCTTTGGAAGCTGTCGATCAAGAGCCGGCGACGGCGTGTGCCAACCGGCAGGCCTCCTTCCTGTGGCCAGCGACGCGTGGCCTGTCCCTGGCCCCCGACAGGAAGATACCGCTAGATGGCTGAGAGATCAGAACTCGAGCCGCACGCCGAGCCTCATGGTGCGCGGGAAGACGATCTCGCCCGGCACCCCGAAGTCACGGTCGGTGATCAACACGTCCTCGAGGAAGTTCTCGTAATCGGCGTTGGTCAGGTTCTGGACGTCGAGGATGAGCCCCAGGAAGCCAACTTCGCCGAGGCGGAGTCGCTTCTCGGCGCGGAGGTCGAACGTGTGCCGCGCGGACAGGCGGTCCTCGCCAGGCGCCTTGCCCCGTACGTCGATCCGCCTCTCGACCTGGATCAGATCGGAGTCGGCCGGCGTGAAGCGGACCTCCGGCCCGAGGACGCCTCTGGACTGCTGGAACGGGATGCCGCTCTGGCCGGTGTACGAGAAACTGAAGAAGACGTCCCACGGGGCCATCCAGGTACCCGAGAGCTTGAGCGAATGCCGGCGGTCGAGGGTCGTCGCGCCGAATCCGTTGACGAACTTGTTGGGGTTGCTGAATAGCGCGCTTCCCCATGTCCGATGGTGGGTGCCCTTGTTGCCCTCGGCCTTCGAGAGCGTATACGAGCCGTACAGCTGCCATCGGTCCCTCATCCGCTTTTCGATGACGAACTGCAAGCCCTTGTAGTTGCGCTGGAGGTCGGGGCAGAAGCTGCACAGGTTCGAGCCCGGGTTCGTGACGAGGAACGCCGCCGGCACCTGCGTATAGGCGGGGTCCAACGCGTAGATCGTCATCGGATCACCCGTGATCGCGTTCGTCACGCTGACCGGGTTGTAGGCCTCGTCGAAGGGGCGCGACGCGTCGATCCTCTCTACCTGGTCGAACTCCTTCCGGTAGATGCCCGTTACGCTTACGCGGACCTCGTCGCCGAGTTGGTGGTCGAGCCCGAGCGTAAAGGTGTGCCAGTACGGGGCAGAAAGATCCGGATCGACGCCGAACTGAGATGTTTCGGTCGTGTCCCGGATCAGGCTGCCCTCCTCGCCGAACTCAAAGACCATGTCGCCGTTCAGGTCATTCCACGTGTACGTCTTCGCGCCCTCGGCGAAGTCGGCGACGCCGCTGTACTGGAACGGGAAGATGGGGCTGTAGTAGCGGCCGAAGCTCGCCTTCAGCGCCGTCCGCTGCCCGTCTCCGAGCGCGTAGACGGCGCCGAACCGCGGTGACCACGTGCTGATGTCGACCAGGCCCTCCCGCGGGAACTCCTCCCGCTCGAACAGCTGGTTGTTGCCACCCGTGAATCCCTCCGGAATCCACAGGGACTGGCGCTCGAAGCGCAGGCCGAGGTTCAGCGTGAGCCGGTCGTTGACGGTCCACGCATCTTGCAGGTAGAGAGCGCTGGTGCCGTTGTCGCCTCGCAGGGTGACCGGGTAGTTGCCGATCTCCACCCGGTAGGGCTCGCCGTCGAACAGCTGCTGCTGGATGCCACCACCCTGGAACTCGCGGATCTCGTCGGCCCAGCGATGCACGTACTCGGCGCCCGCCTTGATGTCGTGGGAGCCGCCGAGGAAGAAGTCCTCGGTGTAGTGGGAGATGTCGCCCTTGACCTGGTAGCTGTTGCGATAGCCCGGCTTGACGATGTCGCGGTACCAGCCGCCAAATCGATCACCGGTCGACTGGTCCTCGTAGCCTAGCTCGTCGGCCCCGGCGTTGGGGAAGTCCTGGATTCGCTCCAGGCGATTGTAGTTGCCCTTGAGCTCGACGATGGTATTGGCCCCGAAGGTGCTCGTGAGCGTTCCAGAGATGATGTCGTTGGTGACGTCCTGGCCGCGATAGACCTTGTCGTCGAGCAAGGTCGACGACGGGATGAACGGGTAGTCGTTCCGTTTCCGGTGCTGGTAGAAGATCTTCGCGGTGTGGTCACGGCCGAGCTGGCCGGTGACCTTCCCGAAAAGGTTGTTCTGGGTCGCGGTGATCGGATCACGGAATTGGATCCGCGTCTCCTCGATGTCCTTCCGGTCGTAGCTGCCGAAGAACCAGGCCCGGTTGCGGACGATCGGACCGCCAAGCGTCACGCCGTAGTTGTGGTCCTTATCGAGCTTCTGCGGACGCGAGACTCCCTGCGCCTCGAGGTCGGCGCCGATGTTGTTGGCCTGGAACCCGCCGTCAACGAAGTAGGCGTACGCGGACCCGGAGAAGCGGTTGCCGCCGGACTTCGTCACGATGTTTACGACGCCGCTGGCACCGCCGCCGTACTCGGCGGGGATCCCAGACGTTACGACCTGGACCTCCTGGATCGTGTCGTAGGCGACGTCGGTGTTCGGGTAGCCGAGTACCGAGCTGCTGATGTTGGCGCCCTCGAGGTTGGCCTGGTTGTCCTTCGAGCTGCCGCCGTTGATCGAGCTCGCTCCCGGGGTAATCTGCCGGTACTGCCCGTCTTCGACTCCCGGCATCTTGTGGTAGATGTCGACGAAGACTCGGCTTGTCGGGATGTTCCGAATCAACTGCTCGCCCATCGTCTCGAGCGTCTGAGCCTGCTTGATGTCGATGAGCGGCGCGCGACCGGAGACCGTGATGAGCTCCTCGACTCCGGAGATTTGCAGCTCGAGATTGACGGTGGTTGTCGCGCCGGCGCGAACGACGAGGTCCTCATGACGAATCGTCGCGAAGCCCGACAGCTCGGCGATGACCACGTACTGGCCCGGAAGTAGGTTCACGAACCGGTAGTTGCCGTTGGGCCCGGTCGCCCCGGCTCGCGTCTCGGTAATGAGCTGCGAGCTCTCAATCGTCACCGTGACACCCGGGAGCGGGGCTCCGTCGGGATCCTCGATCGTGCCGGAGATCGTGCCGGTGACCGCCTGCGCGAGTGCCGGGGGCGCATGAGCTACGAACAAGGCCGCGACAACGGCCATGCCCGTCAGCAGAATCCAGTGTTTGCGGAACGTCGTCATGTTGATCCTCCTCCCCTGTTGGGGGGCTTGCGTGGACTCGATGGCGCGCCTCATCGGTTGGACCGGGTTCGCGTTGCCTCTTCGGGAATGGGGGCGCGGTCCCAAAGATGGGCCACGTCGTCATCCAATCCGGCCATTTCCCACCGGGCCAGGGCGAGCGGGATCCTCCCGGTGGCGAGCAGATCGTCGTGGAAGGTACGGAAGTCGAAGTCGTCGCCGAGCTGCCGCATGCGAACGCGCATGAGCTTGAAGATCTCGAACTTGCCGACCTGGTAGGTCAGGACCTGGGCCGGGCGCGTGTACTTCCGCCAGAGCTCGTGCTTCCTCGCCACGTAGGGCTCCATCCAGGGTGTCGTCTCCATCATGTAGGTGACGACCTCTTCCGGGCTCATCGAGCCGTCGGCGAACTTCACGGCGATGTGAACCCTTTCGGCCCGCATGATTGAGAGGCCGTGCATCAATTCCCTGATGAGGTCGCCGCGGACGAACGGGAACTTCGTTTGTAGCTGAACCTCCTCGATGTAGTTCGCCCACGCGTCGCCGCGGGTGTTGTGCGGACGCCGGATTTTGCAGGTCAGGTGGTCGGTGACGATCCCCTCGAAGTTGTGACCCATGTAGTGGGAGTGGGGGTGGTTCGTTCCCGGATCGATCCGGTGGCCGAGGTTCCAGTAGATGTCCGTGTACCAGCTGTCGGGCTCGACGAGGAACTCACGCTCGAAGTCCTCGGGTCGGTCCTCCACCGGGAACGACATGAAGCCGAACGGATCGATGTAGTAGCCGAGATTCTCGCCGTGACGCATCGGGCCGATGTAGTCCGGACGCGTGAAGAACTCGATCTCCTCGGCCCACAGGCGCGACAGGACATCGGTCGCGTCGTTCCACTCCGTGTACTCGGCGTTGGAATTCGCCTTGCGCGACGGCGGGTCGGACGCGACGCCGCCCGGGCGAGGCAGGTCCTTGTTGTTCTGTCGTTCGAACTGCAGGAAGGCCCAGTTGCGCAGCCGTTCGGACTCCGCCTGCTGCAACAGCTGCTCGTTGTCGTACGGATAGACGTAGACGTTCTGAACCAACCACTCGAAGGCGGGGGCGCCGATCGCGTAGGGCGCGGTCATGTCGTCACGGGCCTCGAGCAGCCAGTCGCGGTAGCCGCCGAGGGAGGTCGCCGCGACGTCCGCAGCCTCGGCAAGGGCGGAGGTGTGCGAGTCCGGCACGCGCGGTGTGAGGATTTCCACGAGCTGCCGGTACTTCGACCCGATGTCCTCGAGGCGCTCGATGGCCACGTCTGCCATCTCCGGCACGCCCTCGATGAGCCCCTCGCGAGCCCGGTCGACGATCTCGGGCGTGCGCCGCATCGCCGCGACAATCCCGTCGGTACGCTGATCGTCGTACGGGACCTGCACCCCGTCACCGTCGACATAGCGGCCCCCGATGTAGCGGGTCACTCCCCCGATGGCCTGGTTGACGTAGAAGTCGGGATTGCGCGTCGGCTGCCGGATGACCCGGAGCTGGAAGTCCTGGTGATCCATCTCGATCTGCAGGACGAGGTAGTCGATGCGGTCGTGAACCGACCACGCGCTCGGGTCGATGGCGGCGAGCCTCGCCTTGAAATCAGCCAGCCCCTCGACGCGTTCACGGTCGAGTGCGACGTAGTCTGGCGTTCCCGAGTGAGGCTCTGCTCCCCACGCTCGATACTCCTGGGCGAGGATCACCAGCTCCGCCGGGTGCTCCATATCCTGAGGAATAGCGGCCGAGACAGTCGCGCCCGGCAGGCGGGCAAACGACAGCAACATCGCGATCGCGATCGTTGCCTTAGCCATCCACTTCAGCATGGTCCCTCCATGTTTGTGTGGTGCGCACGCACTGCGGCCTCGCCTAGAGCACCGGGGTGCGCACATCAGCCACGAAGGCAGTCCGGGTTCGAACGCCCGGTATGAGCGGGCACTCCCGGGAGAGATTCGATGGATGGGGCCCGACGAGACAAGATCGGTGATTGTGTGCGGGAGTGCCAGCAAGACGTCTCGGCTGGTAGCGTGGCGAGTGGGTCGGCGGGCCGACGCACCTGCCGCGCCCCGGCTGAATTAGCCGTGAAATGTCACGCCGCGGAGCGGTCGACGAGCCGGCTCTCGATAGCCTCTGGACCTGCCGTCGGTGGAGCGTCATACAATCCCGCCTCTTAGGGGGATTTCACTTCTCGTCTGGCTCTTCTCATCATTGTCGTCACGCACATCTGGCGAAACCTATTGGCTGCCGGAGCCCGATGTCCAATTAATGTCGCTGTTGAGCGCATAAGCCCGTGCTAAGACCCTGAAAACCCGAAGGCGTGGGCCGAGATTGGGGTATCGCCCGGGCACTGGAGGATTAGCGCTACTTCTGCCGGTATAAGTAGCGCTGGGCATCGCCAAGGAACGCGGACGCCCGCCCCGGGCGTCGCTGCCGGGCATCTCCAGATACCGCAGCGGCCAGATCGCTTGCCGAAGAGCAGCGCCGCGAGAGCCCTTGGTCACCAGGGACGGCTAGGGTCCACGGAAGCACCTTCAGGAGCCTCGCCCCAGCATCAAGCGTCCCCCACCGCTTGCCCGAACCCGTGAGGTTCCGCTGTCGATCGTTAGATGGCTGTTAGATGCTGGGCCTAGACACGGAAAGCCCCGGTGGCACGAAAGGGAGATAATCCCTTTGCCACCAGGGCTTTCCTGAAGTAGCGGGGGTAGGATTTGAACCTACGACCTTCGGGTTATGAGCCCGACGAGCTACCGAACTGCTCCACCCCGCATCCAGGAAAAAAGACGGTACGACAGGCTCCAGGGGTCGTCAAGCGCGCCTGCAGGACGGCCCGTTGACTCGGCATCAGCGCATTGGTGCTACGAGTGGTTCGCCTCCACCAGCAGCTCGATCTGGACGTCGCCACCGACGATGGCGGTCTCCGCCCAGGAGCCCACACCCACACCGAACTCCGTGCGATCGATGGTCAGGCTCGCCTGGAAGCTGGCAGCCTCGGTAATGCCGCCCATCATGTCGCGCATCGGCTCAGGGATGGGCTGCACGCCAAGCAGCTTGATCGGCAGCTCGACCTGCCGCGCGACGCCCTTGATTGTCAGCGTGCCGGCGGCCACCAGGTTCGTGGCATCGACCTTCTTGACCCAGTCGCTGCGGAACGTGATGTAGGGATGCGCTTCGGCTTCGAACCAGTCGCCGGAGCGCAAATGGTTGTCGCGGCGCTCGTTCCCGGTGCTCACCGAGACAACGGCGATCTTCGCCTCCACGTAGCTGTTGCCCGGATTGTCGGAATCGAAGGACAGCTCGATCTCGTAGTCGGTGAACGATCCGCTGATCGGCGTGAAGAAATGCCGTACCTTGAAGCCGACCGCTGTATGGGCACCATCGACGTCCCAGGTGCGTGCATCGAGTCCAGCGGCAGCGTGGCCGATGGACGGAGCGGCCATGAGACTGACCAGGGCGGTGAGAAGAAGGAGCTTTCGCATTGCTGACCTTGCCTCGGGAGCTAGAGTGAAAGGCTCCTCGCGGCAAACGCTTGTCGGTACCGCGAGGCTGAGCGCGTGTGGCACTCGCACGTTTGTTCGCCGCGTCCCGACAGGTGGTTACAGTCGGGGGGGCCCCAGAGCGGTCAAGACTGTGGGGCAGGTCACGGTCACGCCGCGCCGCGCCGCGCCGCGCCGCCAGAGCTAGCTCTCGGTCACCACATCTCGCGCAGCTTGGCGCCCACATCGGCCACTACCCCACCGACCGCCACATCACCCTCGGCCTCCTCCCCACCAGGAGCGAGACGCGCGAAGTGATCGCGGGTCTCCACCGGCAGGAACCGGCTGAGCGGAGCGTACACATGGCGACCGCCTAGTCGACGCTGATGCGTCACGTAAGAGCGCAACGGATGGATCAGGTGGAGCTCGCGCTCGGCACGCGTCATGGCCACGTACAGCAACCGTCGCTCCTCGTCGATCTCCTCGGCGGTGCCGGTTGCCATGTCGGAGGGAATGCAACCGTCGACGACGTTGAGCAGGTGCACACTGTCCCACTCCTGACCCTTCGCCGAGTGGATCGTCGACAGCACCAGGTAGTCCTCATCCAGATGGGGTGGTCCGGCGTGGTCGCCGCTCGCTTGTGGGGGGTCGATGATGAGCTCACTGAGGAATCGCTCGCGATTCGGATAACGGCCGGCGATGTGCTCCAGTTGCTCCAGATCACCGGCCCGAACGACCGGTGCCTCGTAGAGCGCTTCGAGGTAGGGCTCGTACCAAGCCCGGGCGCGGCCGACGTCGCCCGGCCACTGGGCAGCAGCGCCCCCCAGCCCGACCAACAGCTCGGCAAGCGCAGCAAACTCCTGGCGCGCGGCAGGCGGAACCTGGCATCCGCTCAGCGACTCCCAGCTGCCGTTGGCGTCGTCGAGGTGATCGATCAGCCGCCGGGCGGTCCCGGGGCCGACGGCCGACAGCAGCTGCAGCACCCGGAATGCCGCCGGGCTGTCGCGCGAGTTCTGCGCCCAACGCAGCACGGCAAGCAGGTCCTTGACGTGCGCCGCCTCGAGGAACTTCAGGCCACCGTACTTGACGAACGGGATGTTGCGGCGGGCCAGCTCCACCTCGAGCAGATCACTATGGTGAGAGGTACGAAACAGCACCGCCTGCCGCCTCAGTGGCACCCCTTCTTCGCGCGTCGCCAGGATCTCCTCGACCACGTACTGCGCCTGCCCGTTCTCATCTTCCACAGCCACCAACCGCGGCAGCTGGTCGGAGGCTTTGTCGCTGAACAGATCCTTGGTATAGCGCTCGCTGGCCTGTGCGATCACCGCATTGGCGGCCTCCAGAATCGGCTGCGTAGATCGATAGTTCTGCTCCAGGGTGACGACTTTGGCGGGGGGCTCGAACCGGGTCGGGAAGTCGAGGATGTTGCGCACCGTCGCGGCGCGAAACGCGTAGATGGCCTGCGCATCGTCACCCACTACCGTGATGCCGTCGCCGCGCGGACGCATCGCCAGGAGGATCTGTGCCTGCAGGCAATTGGTGTCCTGGTACTCGTCCACCAGCACGTGATCGAAGAGCTCGGCTACATGCGCGGCGATTTCCTTCTCCTGCATCATGTGGGCCCAGTACAGCAGCAGGTCGTCGTAGTCGAGAATGGCGCGCTCCTGCTTGAGCTCGACGTAGGCCCGGAAGAGCTTGCGCAAAGACTCCTCCCACTCCGCGCACCATGGGTAGTACCTCCCGAGTACCTCGTCGAGCTGCTGTTCACTGTTCACCGTGCGCGAGTACACCGACATACAGGTGCCCTTGCGCGGGAATCGCTTGGCGCGCTCCGCCAACCCGAGGCGGCCGCGCTCCAGATTGAGCAGATCCTCCGAGTCGGAGCGGTCCATCACCGTGAACGATTCGGGCAGTCCTACCGCCGGTCCGAAACGACGCAGCAGGCGACTGGCCACCGCATGGAACGTTCCCGCCCATTGCAGCGACGTCGGCGTCGATCGATTCCGACGCCCGTCCGCGTTGGCGCCGCGCGTTGCAGCCAGGACGATCCGTTCGGCCCGACGACGCATCTCCTGCGCCGCCCGGCGGCTGAACGTCAACAGCAGCACCCGCCGCGGATCGGCGCCGCGAACAATCAACTCGGCAACGCGGTGCGCCAGGGTCAGGGTCTTTCCGGATCCGGCACCTGCGATGACCAGCAATGGGGGCGTCGCACGCAGGTCGCCATCGAGCCCGTACAGAACCGCGCGTCGCTGTGCCTCGTTGAGCTTCTCCAGGTGCGACGACGGAGCGCTGCTCCCCTCCTCCATCCAGGCATGCTACAACACGCTTCGGCGGCATCGTGGGGGCTGGTGGCCAACCGACGGGACGGTCGTCCCGCCCATTTCTACATGGGCCCGTCGGCGGGTCGGAGGCCCGTACTCAATGCCCGACAAACACGTCGGTGTGCCAACGCACCAGGGCGCCGGCCTCTACCTCCACGTGCCTTTCTGCACGCGCGTCTGCCCCTACTGCGATTTCGCCGTGCGTACCGGTAGCGCGCGCCGACAGGCGCGCTTCGTCGACCACCTCATCGACGAGATGGAGCACTACGCCGAGTGGACGCGGGTGATCGATACCGTCTATGTGGGCGGCGGTACTCCCTCGAGCCTTGACCCCGAGCAGCTAGCGAGGGTGCTCGAGCGCGCCAACAGGCAACTACCCGTGCACGCGGACGCGTTCTACACGCTCGAAGCCAACCCCGAAGATGTCGGCGCCGATTCGGCCGCCGCCTGGCGCGACCTGGGCTTTGACGGAATCAATCTGGGCACGCAGTCGTTCGACGATGCCGAGCTCACCTTCCTGGGCCGGAGCCATACTGCCGCCGAATCCGCCCGCAGCGTCGAGGTGGCGCTCGATGCTGGATTCGAGTCGGTGTCTGTCGACCTGATCTTCGGTCTGCCCGATCAAAGCGCCGACACCTGGCGCGCCAACTTGGAACGCGCCGTCGCTCTCCAACCGGGCCACGTCTCCTGCTACCAGCTCACCCTCCACAAGGGGACGCCGCTCCATCGGCGCTGGCGGCGCGGCGAGCTCCACGAGTTGCCCGACGCCGAGCAAGCAGAGCTCTACTTGCTAGCGCACGAGATACTCGCCGATGCCGGCTATCTCGCCTACGAGGTATCGAACTTCGCGCGCGCGCCGCGCTACGAATCACGACACAATCGCAAGTACTGGGACCACACTCCGTACTTGGGTCTGGGCCCCTCGGCACACTCTTTCAACGGCGAGCGCAGTCGCTGGTGGAATGTGCGGCAGCTCAACGACTGGGAGGCGGCCATCGGCCGCGGTGAGCGCCCGCTCGCCGGATCGGAGAGACTGCGCCATGAGGACCTTGCTCTGGAGGCCGTCATGCTGGGACTGCGCACGCGCGCCGGGCTCGATTGCGATGCCGTACAAGAGCGTTGGAAGACCGACGTGTGGACACCGAACGAGGACACGTTTGCCGGCTTCGCCGCCGACGGCCTGGTTCGCGTGAGCGGCCGTTGTGTGCAGCCAACGCCCCGCGGCATGGCGCTCGCCGACCACCTGGCGCGCACTGTGACGATCCTGCCGGCCTGACCGAGCCCACGACCAATGTCTCGCATGCAAACCGGGCTGACCGGCCGGACGATCGCCACCACATGGTGGCCGCTGGCGCTCAGTTGGCTGTTCATGGCGCTCGAGCTACCCGTGGTCAGTGCTGGCCTGGCACGGCTGCCCGACCCGGAAGTCCAGCTGGCCGCCTACGGCGGTGTGGTGATGGCGTTGCTGCTGCTGGTCGAGTCGCCGATCATCATGCTGCTGGCAGCATCCACCGCGCTGTCGCGCGACGGCGCCAGCTACCTCTCGCTGCGCGGCTTCATGCACCGATTGAGCGCCGGCCTGACGTTGCTGCAGCTGGTGCTGGCAACTACGCCGCTCTACGACTTCGTGGTCACACGGTTGATCGCCGTTCCCGAGGCGGTGGTCGAGCCCGCGCGGATCGGGCTGCTGATCGCCCTGCCGTGGGCCTGGACGATCGCCTACCGTCGATTCAATCAGGGCATCCTCATCCGGCACGGCGCCTCCCGCGCGGTCGGTGTGGGAACCCTGTTGCGGCTCACCGCCAATGTCGTCGTGCTGGGCGCCGGACTCGGGCTCTACCGGGTGGCGCCACACCTCACGCCCTCCGGGGTAGCGCTCGGCACCAGTGCCGTTCTCGCCGGCGTCGTTGCCGAGGCAGCCTTCGTCCGCTGGCGGGTTACTCCGATTCTTCAGCAGAACTTCGACCTCGACTCGCCGTCGGGCGAGGGCATCGCGCTCGGCGAGCTACTGCGCTTCTACGTGCCGCTGGCGTTGACCTCGCTGCTGGCGCTGATCATGCAACCGATCGGCAGCGCCGCGGTGAGTCGCATGCCGCTGCCGCTACCTTCGTTGGCGGCCTGGCCGATAGTCATCGGCGTGGTGTTCCTCTTGCGGAGCCCGGGCACGGCGTACAAGGAGGTGGTCGTCGCGCTGCTCGATCGACCCGACCCGGAACCCGCGTTGCGTCGCTTCACCCTGTGGCTGGTGCTGATCAGCCTGGGATTGTCGCTGCTGGCGTTCACGCCGCTGGCCAACTTCCTTCTCGTGCACCTTTCTGGCCTGACGCCCGAGCTCGCGACGCTGGCCGGCAACGGGCTCAAGATCGCGGTGCTGCTTCCCGCCGTGGGCGTGCTTCAGAACCGCTACGTCGGCGTGCTGGTGCATCGACGCAGGACCCGCCCGATCACCGAATCGATGGTCGCCTTCCTGTCGATCTCGATCGCCGGTCTGATTGTCGGCGTGCGATGGGGTGAGGTGCCGGGAGTCTACGTCGCGTACGCGGCGTTCACCGCCGGGCACCTAGCACAGCTTTACTGGGTTCGACGAGCGGCCCATCGGACGGCTGCCGCCCCGTAACCTTGCCAGCGTTTCGCAGGCGGTGGTGGAATCGTGGCTGGCCTGCTAGCGGAGCGCTCCGGCTTCGGTCGGCGCCACGCGTGCGCCGCGCGGCTGCGGCGGCTTGCCGCTGGCGACGAGCTGATCGTACTCGCGTCCGATGGCGTACGCAGCATAGAGCCACGCCAGCACCAGAAGCATCACGAGCATCGAGAAGCCACTGACTGTGAGGCCCAGGGTGGTACCGACGAATATGAGTCCGGCGGCGAGCACGTCTCCCGCACGCTGGCTGAAGGAGTCGGTTACCTGCTTGGCCTTGTATTTCTGCTCGCGTGTAGTCGGCAGGAAGAGCATGGCGCGCAGCGTGTTGTAGAGCGAGTAGTCGGTGGCGTTCTCCACGGTCTTGCTCCAGCGAACCACCGCCAACGCCGGCACCATGGCAATCAGTCCGTAGGCGCCGAGCGAATAGAGCGGCAGCAGCAGCAGGCCCCAGCGGAGCCCCAGATACTTGACCACGCGCGAGGTGACGAAGAGCTGGATCACCAGGCTCACCGTATTCATGACCGCGAAGAAACTGGCGTAGTAGCCGCCGATGTACTGGCCTACGGAAAGCTCGCCACCGGCAGCGACCGCCGCCTGTGCCGCCTCGGAGAAGGTGCGGCCGAGGATGTAGCCACCGAGCGTATTGACCCAATTCAGGAACAGCACCAGGACGCCGATGAGCAGCAGATACCGCGTGCGCCAAACGAGCTGGAACGCCGACAGCCCGCTCCCGGGAGCTTCGTAGTCCTCGACCACCTCGCCGCGCTTCTTGGCCTCGTAGAGCTGCCGCTCGCGCTCGGCTAGCTCCTCCAGCTCTTCGATCGTCTTGGGAGCCTGGAAGGCGCCGGTGGCGGCAATCGTCGCCGTGGTCTTGATGTCGGGCACCCCTGCCTCGCGAACAGCGCGCTCGCGCGTGTCGACGTAGTTGGTGATCAGCAGCCCGAGGAGCAAGATCACCGCCGACATGATCATCGGAACGTACAGGCCGAAGGGCTCGATCAGCCCACCGACAAACGTCGCACCGACCGAGGCGCCGACCGCGACAATCGGGAATAGCCGCTCGCCCTCGTCGCGCTGGTAGATATCGTTGGCGAACGCTCAGAACTGCGCCACGATCATCACGTTGAAAATGCTGCCGAAGATGAAGAACGGTATGCCGATGCCAACGCCAGCCATGCCGGCGAGGGCGAACGCGACCAGCAGCCCGCCGATGATCCAGGTGACCAGGCTGATCAGGCGGCGGCGCGGGAAACGGTCGGCCAGCCTGCCGTAGGCAGGAACGAGCAGTGCCAGGACGGCGACGTTGGCAAGCTGCAGATAGGCCGGCATCTCCGGGCCCCACTCGGCCGTGACGATGCCGTCGCGCATCGGCCGGATCATGTAGTAGGAGCCCAGGATGACGAAGACATTGCTGGCCAGCAGCACGGCGGTGACTCCCTCGCCGGCGCGCACATCGGTAAACAGCCGTAGGAAACGATCGAGCGCGCTGCCTTGTTGGCTACGGGCCACGCGACCCTCCGGGGTCAGCGGCCGAGGCGTCGTTGCCGCTGGCTGTAGGCGCGCAGCGCGCGGTACAGGTCGATGCGGCGGAACGCTGGCCAGTAGGTGTCGCTGAAGTAAAACTCCGAGTAGGCGCTCTGCCACAGCAGGAAGCCGCTGAGCCTCACCTCACCGCTGGTGCGCAGGATCAGGTCGGGCTCGGGCTGGCCGGAGGTATACAGAAAGCGCTCGATCGACGCGTCATCGAACTCGCTCGCCATCTGCGTAAGATCGCCGCCGCGGTCCGCCTGGTCCCGCAGGTAGGCGCGGAACGCCTCGGTGATCTCCTGGCGCCCCCCGTAGGCCATGGCGATGTTGAGCTTGAAGCGATCGTAATGGCGGGTGGCATGCTCTACCTCCTCGATCGCCGTCTGCAGGCTCTCGGGCAACAGCTCCGTCTTGCCGATGTAGCGAATCCGTATCTCGCTCTCGTGAACGTCGGGGCTATCGATAAGCTCACGTGTGCGCTCTTCGAACAGCGCCAGCAAATCAGCAACCTCGGCCTCGGCGCGCTGGAAGTTGTCCAGCGAGAAGCTCCAGACGCTGACCACCGGTATGCCCAGCTCCTGACACCAGCGCAACACCTCGCGGAGCTTTTCGGCGCCCCGCGCGTGTCCGAACAGCACACGTCGGCGACCAAAGTCGCGGGCGAACCGACGGTTGCCGTCCATGATGATGCCGATGTGCCGAGGCAGGGTCCAGGTATGGGCCTCGGCCCCCAAACGGCGTTCGTAGAGGGCATAGAACGGCAACTTGATAAGTTGCTTGGCGGCCCGCCACAGTCCCGGAACTAAGCCAGCGGCCGGCTCCGCCGAGGCTCGCTCGGGTTGGGCCTCGGCCGGCGCACGGGGGCTCGTCGATTCCAAAGCAGCAACGTCCTGGGAGGGCGTGGGGTTGCTCCAGGCTGCAAGCAGGCGACGCCGCGCTGGGACGCGGCTCGACGGGATTGTACCTCAGCGCGGGCGGCGATCGGCGCCTACTCTACCGGGTAGTACCAAACCCGCCTGATTTGGCCATCGCGAATCTCGTAGACCGCCAGCGAAGCCTGTGAGACCTCCTCGCCGCCGCGCAACCAATATGCGCGCTCGCGTACAGCAGCGAATCGTCCAACGTTGAGTCGCTCCTCGATCTCCGCCCGGGCGCCGGGCACCGACGCAAAATAGGGCTCCATCGAGCGGCGAAACTCCTCGCGGCCACGCAGCTCCACGCGCGTCATGTCGGGGTCCACCGCGAACCACGCGAAGTCCTCTGCGAGATTGGCCACCATGGCATTGACGTCGTGCGCGTTGAACGCTGCCAGCTGTGCATCGATCAACGCGAACGCGTCGGCCGGGGCGGCTGCCGGATCGGCCTCCTGCCCGGCTGGCTCGTGCGCCTCCTGCCAGCCGGTACCGACCGGCTTCACGGGCCGTGCGACGACCCCGGTCGCCACGAGAATCATCAGCACCCCCACCGAAAGTGCGCGACGCATCATGGCCTCCATTGCGGCTGCAAGCGGTGGCGCGCCATCGCGGCCAGCCGTGCAGCAAGAGTGTTCAGTCAGAGGTTCACACTTCAACACGTCACGCAATACTTCCGCCACGGGCTGCTAGTGCGATCCGCCCTCTTAACGTACCCTGTTGCGACGTTGTTCACGCACTCTGGCGGGGAGCGGGCGCGGTACCAAACAACGCGGTCCGGACCTCCAGTTGTACCCTCAGGCGCGCCCCCGATACGGGGCTAGGAGGGATCGTGCGTGTTCCCTACGAGGATCCGAGGCGATGCAGGAACTACCCCAAGTAAAGCTGGCGCCGCCGGAAGGCGGCCTGGGAATTTTGACCGTCGGAATCGGCGCGGTCTCGACCACCTTCATTGCCGGTGTGCTTGCTGTCCGCAGGGGCCTGGCGCAACCGGTCGGCTCCCTGTCGCAGATGGGAACGATCCGCCTCGGCAAGCGCACCGAGGGGCGCGTCCCCAAGATCAAGGAGTTCGTGGGTCTGGCCGAGCTCGACGACCTGCGATTCGGCGGCTGGGACATCTTCGAGGACAACGCCTACGAGGCGGCAATGAACGCCGGCGCCCTCAACAAGGAAGACCTCGACAAGGTTCGCGACGAGCTCGAATCGATCAGGCCGATGAAGGCCGTCTTCGACCAGCGCTACGTGAAGAAGCTGACCGGCACCTGGGTGAAGTCCGGCGGCACCCGTTGGGATCACGCCGAGGAGATCATGGCCGACATCCGGGCGTTCAAGAAGGCGCACGGAGTCGACCGGGTTGTGATGATCTGGTGCGCCAGCACGGAGGTCTTCCTGGAGCCCAGCGCCGTTCACCAGTCGCTGGAAGCATTCGAAGAGGGGTTGAAGAACGACGACGAAGCGATCCCGCCGAGCATGGTCTACGCGTATGCCGCCCTGAAGATGGGCGTCCCCTACGCCAACGGGGCACCGAACCTCAATATCGACGTCCCGGCGCTCGCGGAACTGGCGAAGCAATCCCAGACGCCGATCGCCGGCAAGGACTTCAAGACCGGCCAGACACTGATGAAGACGATCCTGGCACCGGGCCTCAAGGCGCGGTTGCTGGGAGTCAGCGGCTGGTTCTCGACCAACATCCTCGGCAACCGCGACGGCGAGGTGCTCGACGACCCGGGCTCGTTCAAGACCAAGGAAGAGAGCAAGCTCGGCGCGCTCGAGTACATTCTGCAGCCCGACGTATACCCCGACCTCTACGACGACATCTACCACAAGGTGCGGATCAACTACTATCCGCCGCGCGGCGACAACAAGGAGGGGTGGGACAACATCGACATCTTCGGGTGGCTCGGCTACCCGATGCAGATCAAGATCGATTTCCTGTGCCGCGACAGCATCCTGGCGGCGCCGATCGTTCTCGATCTGGCGCTCTTCCTCGACCTCGCCAAGCGCGCCGGCTTCTCTGGAATCCAGGAGTGGCTATCGTTCTACTTCAAGGCGCCGATGACGCTGCCCGAGCTGTACCCGGAGCACGACATCTTCATCCAGCTGATGAAGCTGAAGAACACCCTGCGCTACATGAAGGACGAGGATCAAATAACCCACCTGGGCGCCGACTACTACGAGGGCTATCGCTAGCCGGGGTCGAGCGAGCGGATCGCCTGGCTCTATTGGCCGGCGGAGACAGCAGAGTCGACCGTGGCCGGTAGCTGCAGCCGGTAGCGCACGATCACCGTACGCCCTGAACGGTGTTCCACCCGGTAGACGTGCTCCCCTCGATAGGCATCCCAGCCCTGGAACGGCAATGTCCCGTTGCCGATCAGCTCACCGTCGCGGCTGTATACGTCGACAGGGAACTCGGTAGCCTGCGTGTCGACCACGAACGGGAAGACGAATAGCCTGCCCCGGTCGTCCGTCTCGATGCCGGCCAGCGCCGGGAAATGGTCCGGCCAGATCACGTCCGCGTCCTCTGCCAGGTTGGCGGCCATGGCACGCCCGGCGCGCTCGGTGCGCCCGTTGGTCTTGGCAACCATGTGCTCGGGAATCGGGATGCGCGACCAGGGAGCATCCAACACCCAGGCAACGTCGGTGTTCAGATCAAACGCCACGACCTCATAGGTGGCGCCGGCAGTCGCGTATACGCGATCGCCTCCCACCGCGAATGCCTCCTTGGGCCACAGATGGCTCGGCCCGGCGCGGCGCCCCTCGGGTCTCGGAAATACCGTGAAACGAGCCGCTTCGCTGCCGTCCTCGGCAATCAGCGCCAGCACTCCGCCATAGAGCTCGTAGATCACGGTTCGCCCGTCACCAAGCGGATGTGGAAATGCCACCCCCGCAACTGTCTCGACGGCGCGGAAGCGGCTGCCGTCGGGAGCGAAAACCGACAGGCGGCCCGGAGCAGATAGGTCCGCCGACCACTGGGCGATAGCCAACCGATCTCCCGATGCACCGATCGTGATGAGGCCATCAAGCGGGGCAGCGTCCAGCTCTGCCTCCGCCAGACTCCAATCGCCATCGGCAACTCCCTCGGCCGAGAGCGCTCGCAGCGAGACATCAGCGAGCGTGTCGTACGTGAAGAATCTGCCTTCGGAACCGACCGCTATGGTCAAGGCATCGGGAAACTGAGGGTCTGCGGGAGCCATGTCGACCACCAGCTCTTGCACGGCGACGAAGCGAGCGCGACCGGGTCCCATATCCACCGCCGCCGCGCTGCGTTGTGGAGATCCGGCGGCGACGTAGAGAGCGCCATCCGCAGCACCCGGGTCAGTAGCTCCCAGCTTGCCACAAGATATCGATAGTGCGCTAAAGAGCATTATCGATATCTTTGACCATTTAAGCATAGATAAACCTCTCCCCCATAACATGGGACCAGTTTAGCTAGCAAATAGCCTTCGAAGAAACCCCAAGAAAGAAGGAACGGGGGCACCCGATTGACATCCGGGCGCCCCCGCAATCTCGGCTCCGATTGCTCGGAGCACCGAGTTTCCACTCTAGCGGCAGGACCTCATGCAGGACGCCGGGCCGTTGCCCGACGCGATACAGGCTCGTACACACGCGCCCCTACCGCCTGGTCCAGCCTCGGCCGGAGCGGCGCTCAGCTGAAGAATGCCGAGAGCCGCGACGGTGCCGAAGAGCAGTGTTGCTGCGATTCGCAGCGTTGCCTTACTCATCCTCTTTTACTCCGGGGAGAGGCTCCCTCGATGAGGGAGCCCGATGAGGTTTGGAAGACTTCACAGGTGTTGGGTCATTCCCCCTTCGGCACAGCTATTTCGGGGAGGTGGGCGATCGCACGGCTAGTTGCCACCTCGGGGCGGTCCGCGGTTGTGCCTACCGCGGGCGCCCTGCAGCAACCAGGGTCTGTGCCAGGCGACCCGGACAAAACACTCGTCAACAACTGCCGGTCGAGCACCTCGAGCAACGCCTCGGCGTCTGCGTCACTGAGCGCTCCGGACCAAACTCGTTCCACGATGGCGTCGGCACCTACCAGAACCGTCAGCGGAACCAGCGGCACCTTCAGCTCGGCGCTCGCGACGGCCGCCTCGTGCGGCACCCACAGCTGCCAGCCCACCTTCATCTCGGCAACGTAGGTCCGCGCCTTCTCGGCATCGTCAAGCGAGATCCCAACGAACGGCACGCCGCGCGCCGCATACGCCTCAGCCAGCCGGCCCCAGATTAGGGAGCGTCTCCTTGCAGAAGGGGCAGGTGGTGGTCAAGAAGGCCACAACGCCGCCACCCGGCACCAGAGCGTCCAGCGTTGCCGGCCGGCCAACGAGATCGTCAAGCAGCGTGGTGGGCAGCGCATCGCCGGGTTGCAGCGCAAGCCCCAACGTCGACGACTGGTCGCGGAGTCGAGAGATCTCGCTCTTCAGCTCGCGGTTCTCGCTGGCTAATGCCCACATTACATAGGCAACACCAACGCATAGGGTCAATAACAGCGCACTACTGACCCATTCAGGCACATTACGCCTGAGTATCATTTTTTGGCCTCCCAAATACTCGTTTAAGTTCTTCACCATCTTTTGACTAGCGAAAAACTTTAACGAGATCTTTTAGTTAGTAATCTATTGGTCAAGAGGGGTTAAGAAAGGTCAAGACTCTTTTTCAATGTTTTTAACTAGATCTATATATTTAGATATGTTTTTTATTGTTTAACTAACTAATAGTGCTCATTGCTATCCCAGGGCTCATTCTCCGGGTGCGCCGAGACGGGTCGAGGCCATCGGTCCCACGCGGTCGTGGGGGGGAGCCGTTACCCCAAGTTGGCGAGTCAGCCGACGCGTCGGCGCAGTGATCGACGAGCTCCGTGGGCGCACTTCTTCCCGGCAGCCGACGGTGCGGGGACGACAAGAAAGAACGGGGGCACCCGATCACCGATCGGGTGCCCCCGCGAGCTCAGCTCCGATGACTCGGAGCCTGGAGGACAGCTAGTGACACTGCCTCCAACAGTGCGACGGGGCTCCGCCCATCGCAATGCAGGCGCTCATGCAGCCGGAGGGTTGGGCAGCCTCGGCTGGAGCGGCACTCAGCTGAAGTACACCGAGGGCCAACACGGCGCCGAAGAGTAGCGTTACTGCGATTTGCAGCGTTCGCTTGGTCATCCTCTGTTACTCCGGGGAGGGACTCCCTCGATCAGGGAGCCCGATGAGGAATGGGACACATCACAGGTGTTGGGTCGTTCCCCCTTCGGCACAGCTATCGGGAGGCGAATAGTCGCGCGGTGGTTGCTCCTTCAGCCACCCGCGGTTGTGCCAACCGCAGGCGCGTCGCAGCAATCAGGGTCTTTAGCGGGCGACCGGGACAGAGCGTTCGTGGTCAGCAGCTGCTGATCTAGAGCTACGAGGAGGACTCCAACGTCGGCCTCGCTGAGCACACCGGACCAGACGCGTTGCACAACGGCGTTGGCGTCGACCAGAACCGTCAGCGGAACCAGTGGGACCTTCAACTCGGCGCTTGCGGCAAGCGGTTCTTCCGGGACCCAGAGCGGCCACGTCACTCCCATCTCCAGGGCGTAGGCGCGCGTCGGCGCCGCATCGTCGAGCGAGACACCGACGAACGGCACGCCGCTCGCTCCGTACGCACGAGCAACCTCGCCCCAGGCAGGCAGCGTCTCCTTGCAAGAAGGACACGTGGTGGTCAGAAACGCGATCACCCCACCGTGCGGAACCAGGTCGGGAAGCAACGCCGGCCGTTCGTCGAGGTCGGTGAGCGCCACGCGCGGCAGCTCGTCGCCCGGTTGCATGGCGGCTCCCAGAATCGACGACTGCGCGCGCAGCTGGGCGATCTCGCTCTTGAGCTCGCGGTTCTCGCTGACCAACGCCCCCATCACGTAGGCAACGCCAATCCCCAGCGCCAGCAGCAGCGCGCTGCCACCCCATTCAGGCAATCGAAATCTGAGCACGTTCTTCCGCCCTTGCAGGATCGCTGCGTCTGGCAATCCCGTGCAGTGGGATGAGTTGTTTTGATTGCTTTCGTGTTGTCAGAATGTCTTTCTGTGGGCCTCGATAATCCCCAGAGACGTGTGATTCGTCGCCAGGTTTGACTCGAGCTTCCGGCGCGCGTCACGATGTCGCCATCGGGTCACCCGCACTCGAAGGAAGGGCCGCCATGGCATATTTCCGATGCCGCAACGATGAATTCTTGACGCGAACCCCGGCGATGCGGAGCATCGCGAGATCGCTCTCGAGCACGTCCGGGATCTGCTGCTGAGCCATGGTCGAGGACCTCACGACAATCGTCTGGCTGGCCGGGCTCGGCCGTTGGCTCGCCTACGCGTGCACGCTTTGGATCGGCGGCACCGTGCTGGCCGAGCTGCTGCTAACCGCCGCGGACGTCGACACCCGGCCCCTGGGGAATCGACTCGCCGGGCGGGCGCTTGCCGCGACCGCCGGCTTGATCGTGCTGCGCACCGGCCTGCTCTGGGCGCAGGCATGGCTGCTGTTCGCTCTCGATGAGCCGGTTACGTTGGAGCTCGTGCAGGTGGTCGCGTTGCGTACCGCGTGGGGGGTAGGCTGGCGCTGGCAGCTCGGCGCAGCAATGGTAGCGCTGGTCGGCTTTGCGCTTCGACGGGCCGGCGTATCCTCTGGCCGTCTGATTGCCACGCTCGGATGCCTCGGCGCGGCGCTGAGCGTGCCGTTGACCGGGCACGCCGTCGAGCAGGGATGGCTGAACGTACCCGTCGGCTCGCAGATGCTGCACGTGATCTGCGCCACAGCGTGGATCGGAACCCTGGCCGTGCTGGCCGAGCTACTGCTGCGCCGCAGCACACCGACCACCGACGAACAGATCGCCGGCGCCATTCGGCGATTCTCGCCGCTCGCGCTGGGCGCCGCGGCCACCCTGTTCCTCACGGGGGTCACGACATCGTGGTTCTACGTGGGTGAGCTCAGTGCTCTCTGGACAACGGCCTACGGAAGAACACTGTCGCTCAAGATCGTGCTGTTCGCGGCCACCGCCGCGGTCGGTTGCTTCAACTGGCGCCGGGTGCGCCCTCAGCTCGGCGTTGCCGATGGTAGCGATCGTTTGCGTCGTAGCGCCGCATTCGAGCTCGCGTGGGCCGTCGGGGTACTGCTGGTCACCGCCCTGCTGGTGGCATTGCCCATGCCGATGCGCTGATCGGACGCGCCAGGCTCGCGATATCATCACCCACGGGACGCTCCTCGTCCCCGCTGGACACGCGCCCCGGGAGGTTGCCATCAACGACGAGAGTGATTTGCCACGCGTCACCGTCAACCCGGTGAGCGAACGGCTGGAGATGGAGTATCCGTGCCAGTGGCTCTACAAGCTCATCGGCGCCGATGAGGCCTCCTTGCGGCAGGCCGTGCTCGAGGTCGTGGAGGTCGATGAGGTAACGATCGAGCGATCCAACACCAGCTCCGGCGGCAACTACGTGTCTCTCAACGTCGAAGTTCGCGTGTGCACGGAACACGAGCGCACCGGGATCTACGACGCGCTGCGTGCCCATCGTTCCGTCCGCATGGTGCTCTGAACCGTACCGCGGCTGCGAGCATGAGAAGCCGCAACCCGGAGGGAACCGGCTCAGCCTGCGACGCTAGCCGCTGGTGGTTTTCCTACGTAGCGCGCTATCGCGTAGAGCGTCGCCGCGCCCGCCAGCATGCCGAGCCACCAGGGCACTCCGTAGCCGCTCGGCAAGGTACCCATGCCGATCGCTACGGCGCCCACCACCAGCGCGTACGGAAGCTGGGTGCGAACGTGCTCGATGTGGTCGCAGCCCGACGCCATCGACGACAGGATCGTGGTATCCGAGATCGGCGAGCAATGGTCGCCGAGCACGGCACCAGCCAGAACACACGAGACAGACGAGTACAGGATGTGCATCTGATCCTGAGCGCCGGCGGCCGTCAACACGGCCCATACGAGCGGCACGACGAGCGGCATGAGGATTCCCATCGTCGCCCAGCTCGATCCAGTCGAGAAAGCCACGACGCCGGCGAGAACGAACACCAGTGAGGGCACCATACCCGGCGACAGCCAGTCGCCGAGAACCGAGACCAGGTAGCTGGCCGTTTGGAGTCCACCCGAGACGGAGGCAAGTGACCATGCCAGCACCAGGATGATCATCGCGAAAAGCATCTGCTTGATGCCCGCGTACCACGCGTCGACGATCTCGGTCAGGGTCAGGATGCGCTGGGCGATCGTCATCGCGACCGCCACCATGGTGCCCATCAGCGAGGCCCACATCAGCGCCATGTTGGAGTCGGCGGTGCCGATGATGTCGCTGATCGAGCTGCCGGTACCGGTGGCGTAGAGGCCCCCAATCACCATGAGGATGAGCGCGGCCAGCGGCACGACCGCGTTGATAGCACGTACCGGCCGACCTTCCTCGAGCCGCAGCTCCGCGGCGTCGGCGGCAGCCGCGGCGTCTACCTTGGCGTCGGGCCCGAGAACCTGACCGGTCGTGCTGGCTCGCGTCTCAGCGGCGTGCATGGGTCCGAAATCGCGGCCAAGGCCAGCCAGAGTGAACACCATGAACATGGTCAGGAACGGATAGAAGCTGTAGGCGATCGAGTTGAGGAAGATCGCGTAGCTCGACACCTGTATCGCCGGTATCGGCGCGATCGCCGCGCCGATCAGGCCCACCTGATACCCGATCCAGGTCGACACCAGCGCCACACAGGCGACCGGTGCGGCGGTCGAGTCGACGATATAGGCGAGCTTTTCGCGCGAAATCCGCAGGCGATCGGTCACCTGCCGCATGGTGTTGCCGACGACGAGCGTGTTGGTGTAGTCGTCGAAGAACACCGCAACGCCGAGTGCCGCCGTGGTGAGCTGACCGCGGCGTCGGTCGGTAGCGAAGCGAACGATAACGTTCACCACACCCTGCATCCCGCCGTTCTTAATGACGACGCCGACCATGCCGCCGATCATGAAGGAGAACAACAGGATCTGCGCCTGGCTGGGAGTCGTTACTGCGCCCAGCACGTAGATCGCATAGGTATCGAGCAGGCCACGGAAGATCCCTGCCGGTCCGAACCCGGCCAGCGCGGCGGCGCCAAACCACAAGCCCAGAAAGAGTGCCGGGATAACCTGCTTGAAGGCCAGCGCCACCGCGATGGCGATCAATGCCGGAACCAACGAGATCCAGCCCGGCAGCACCCGCACGTCGGTAGTAGCCACCACTGTCCCGGCCGACAGCAACTCCAGCTCGGTCTCGCCGCGTTGCAGTGTCACGTCGACGAAGGACGCCGTGTCGCCGTCGATGCTCGCCTCATAGCGGCTACCGCCGGCACGCAGAACCAGCGACGGCAGAGCCTCAGGCGGGCCGGTGACGGCAACCTGCATCGGCACCCCAGCGAGCGCGACCGCCGGCGGCTGCAGGGCGTATTCGGCCTCTTGAGCGAGCGCTGGAGCCGCGGTGATCAGAACACAGAGGACAACGAGCAGGCTCAGCCAGGTACGTAACAAGGGCACTCCATCCTCGCAGGGGTGGCGATCGGGTCCGCCGAATATAGTGCCTTTCAGAAGCTGAGCACCAGCCCGACCGATACCTCGAAGTTATGTACCGTCTTGTCGGCATCCAGGCCGATCAGCGGCAACACGTCCGGGTCGATCTTGTCGACCTTCAGCGGCGTGATGTGGTCGCGCACGTCGATACGCGCTCCCACCGAGCCGAGACCGAGCTTCACGCCGGCCCCAAAGTTGTAGCCCACCGTGGTGTAGGTGTTGGCGTCGGCGAGGTCGAACGACACTCGGTGGTGGCCGATGCCACCAGCGATGAACGGGCCAACCGGGCCCGGAATGATCTTGAACGCCAGCGCCACCTCGGCATACGTGATGCTCGAACCAATCTGCCCGGGGGTATCGACGAACAGATCTGTGGGGCTGTAGAGAATCGCCCCCTCGGCCTGCACCAGGATCGCTCCGAGCCCCACGCGGGCGCCGTAGATCCCGGCATCGCCAAAGCCCAGGCCCGGCCCGCTGTTGACCGCTTCGAGCACGTCGTCACCAAAGACACGACCGAGGGTCAGCGCAACCTCCTGCGCGCTGGCCGCCGTCGGGGTCAGCAGTACCCCCAGAACCATCCCGAGAAGAACGACCCTGTAGGTCGTCATGCGCACAGAGCTCATCCCCTACCCCCGAATCTAGCTACTCGTGATCTGAGCCCCCCAGCAAGGTCATTGTCTCGGATCCGCTGCTGCGTGTCATGTCCATCGGGCAAACCACGCTCCACGGCTCAGGGACAGGTCCCCACCCATTCTCTGCCACTTCAGCGGCTAGGTGGGCCCGAAATATGCCATCGGCTAAAGTAACTGACAGGCTTGTCTTCGCCATGTTCTCGACGGCCAACTTCTCGACAGAGGACCCAATGCCCCGCACGAGATTGCTCTTTCTCCTACTCCTGGCCGGCCTGGTCGCTCCCGCCGGGGCGGGCCCGCAGATGGGCAACTCCCTGCCTCCCGCCATTGACCCGCGGATCTACGAGCTCGTCGACGCGACCTCGGCCGAGCGCATCGAGCGAGATCTCAGGCGCCTGGTCGGCTTCGGCACCCGACACACCATGTCAGAGACCGAATCGTCGACGCGTGGCATCGGTGCGGCGCGACGCTGGATCAAAGCCGAGCTCGACAACATCTCGGAGCAATGCGACGGCTGCCTCGAGGTGAGCTTCCAGCGTTACATAGAGAAGGGCGGTGCGAACAACGACATACCCACTGATACCGAGATCGTCAACGTACTCGGGATTCTCCGCGGCACGGTGCACCCGAACCGCTACGTGATCATGAGCGGTGACATCGACTCGCGCGTATCGGACGGTCTCGACGCCACCAGCGACTCCCCTGGAGCCAACGACAACGCCTCCGGCATGGCCGGCACCATCGAGGCGGCCCGGGTTCTGTCGCGCCACGACTACGGCTCGAGCATCATCCTGGTGGGACTGTCCGGCGAGGAACAGGGTCTGTTCGGAGGGGCCCACATGGCCGGGGTGGCACGTGACGAAGGCTGGGATATCGCCGGCATCCTCAACAACGACATGATCGGCAACATCGAGGGAGTCGACGGGGTTGTCTCGAACGACACTTTTCGAGTTTTCTCCGAGCCGACTCCGGTCACCGAATCGGAGGAAAGCCGCCGGCGACGGCGCACCACCGGCGGCGAGGTCGACGGGGTCTCGCGGCAGCTCGCCCGCTACGTGGGGCGCATCACCGACCTCTACCTGACCAACCTGCGGGCCATCATGATTTACAGGTTGGACCGGTTCGGTCGCGGTGGCCACCATCGTCCGTTCAACGATGCCGGGTTCGCCGGCGTGCGCATCATGGAGACGCACGAGAACTACACGCGTCAGCACCAAGACCTGCGCGTCGAGGACGGCATCCACTACGGCGACGTCATCGAGGGCATCAACTTCGACTATGCGCGCAAGCTGACGGCGGTCAACATTGCCTCGCTGGCGGCGCTTGCCTGGGCCCCACCGCAGCCCGCGGAGGTAGCCATCGCCGGCGCGGTCCGCCCCGCTGCGACGCTGCGATGGCTGCGCGGCGATTCCCCGCTGGTTGCCGGATACAAGATCTACTGGCGCGACACCACGGCGCCGCAATGGCAGAAGTCGCGCTGGGTTGGCAACGGCAACGTCTGTAGCTTCGAGTCGCCGGCCGGCGACGCCTGCCGCGAGTACACCCTCGATGGTCTGGTGATCGACAACTTCTTGTTCGGGGTCGCCGCCGTCGGCCACGATGGCAACGAGAGCGTCGTGGGCTTTCCGGGTGCCTCGGCGCAGCTCACCCCGCCGCGATTCCGGCGCTAGCCGCCCGCACCAGGCCGATCATGGTAGCGACGCCAACGCTCGACAAAGCTGTCGCCGCGCAGCTGAGCTCGATACTGGGCGCGCGCTTCACCACTGCGAAAGCCGTCCGCAGCCACCATGCACACGGCGAGGGTTGGGACCGGCCAGTGCTCCCAGGCGGCGTCTGTTTCCCGGAGACCAACGAAGAGGTCGCGGCAATCGTCGGCGCTTGCGCGCAATATCGGACACCGCTCGTCCCGTTCGGCGCCGGCAGCTCGCTCGAGGGGCATGTCGTTCCTCCGGAGAGCGGCGTGTCGGTCGACATGACGGGAATGAACCGCATCCTGGAGGTAAGCCAGGAGGATCTCGACTGCCGTGTGCAGGCCGGCGTGACTCGTGAGCAGCTCGACGCCCACCTGCAACCACAGGGGGTGTTCTTCCCCGTCGACCCCGGCGCCGACGCCACCCTGGGCGGCATGACCGCCACCGGTGCCTCCGGAACCACCACCGTGCGATATGGCGCGATGCGCGAGAACGTGCTCGGCCTCACCGTAGTGCTGGCCAACGGTGCCATCATTCAAACCGGAGGTAAGGCACGAAAGTCCTCGGCCGGCTACGACCTGACGCGTTTGCTGATCGGCTCGGAGGGCACGCTGGGGATCATTACCGAAGTGCAGCTGCGGCTGTGCGGTATTCCCGAAACCATCTCGGCGGCCGTCTGCCAGTTCGATCGCATCGGCGATGCCGTCGACACCGTGATCGAGGCGATACAGATTGGCGTCGACCTGGCACGCAGCGAGCTGGTCGACGAGCTGATGATGAAGGGCTTCGCGCTGCACTCCGGTCTCGACGAGTACGCGCACCAGCCGACGCTCTTCCTGGAGTTCCACGGCACTCCGGGCTCGGTCGATGAGCAGGTCCGCCTGGTGGCAGAGATTTGCCAGCACCACGGTGGCTCCGAGGTACGTCACGCGAGCCGTACCGAAGATCGCAGTCGCCTGTGGAAGGTGCGCCACGATGCGTACTACGCTGGCATCGCGCTGGCGCCCGGCAAGCGCAGCATGATCACCGACGCCTGCGTGCCGCTGTCTCGATTGACGGAGTGCATCGAGGCGACCCAGGCGGATATCGCCGAGCACGCTCTGCTGGCCCCCATCGTCGGCCACATCGGCGACGGCAACTTCCACTGCCAGGTGATGTGCGACCCCGACGACGAGAGCGACGTCGCCGCCGCCGAATCGTTTGTCACCCGCCTGGCCCAACGCGCCATTGACATGGGCGGCACCTGTACCGGCGAACACGGCGTGGGCAGCGGCAAGATCGACCTGCTGGAGCGCGAGCACGGCGCCGGGATCGAGGTCATGCGCGCCATCAAACAGGCGCTCGATCCGCTCAACCTGATGAACCCGGGCAAGGTGCTGCGCGCCGCTCCCTGAGAGACCGCCGCACGAATCAGCCGACGGCTCGATCACCCACTCCGGATCGGCGTCGGCTGCCGAGCCTGTGAACCACGAAGTAGAGCAGACCAACGGCGACGGTGAACGTCAGGATCGGCACGAAGATCGACAGCACCGCGCCCCAAAGGCTGACTACGTCCTCCGTCATGCTGAGCAGCGGATTCGCCACGCCCGCGGTGGTGCCCGATGACACCAGGCGAGCACCCGCCTTGGCGGCGTGCACGCTGCCGGCTATCGAGCCGCCGAGCACGAGCCCGACAACCAGCCCGGTGAGCGGATCGAGGGCGGTGAGAGGTGAGGCGGCGACGAGGGCACCGGCAATGGGTCGCGCGAAGGTGCCGGCCGTGTCGAGCAAGTGATCGACGACCGGAAACTTGTCGCCCAGCATCTCGATTGCCACGGCGAGCGCAAAGACGGTCAACGCCGCAGTCGAGGCCATCCACTCGAAGCGGGCGCTCAGCGCGATCACATCGAAGCGAGCCGCCAGACCCACCACCAGCAGGGGCAGGAATGCCCGCAGGCCAGCGGATGCTGCCAGGCCGACACCCATCATTAGCTGCCACGCCAGCTCGACCATGTGCAAATTCTAGCAGGCGCTGGTGGCCCGCGGCGGGATCGGACCGCCCGCGGGCGGGGACGGCTAGCTGCTGAGCGCCGTGGAGTCCTCGAGTGCGTCTACCACCACGTCGGCGATGCGGTGTAGTCGAGTGCGGTCGCCGGCGTGCCGTTGGTTGACCTCGAGCTCGATGCCGACAAGACGCTCGGGCGAATGCGCCTGTCGCATTGCCGGCAAGATGCCGTCGGCCGTGCCGCTATAGGGTCGGTTGTACCAAGCCACGAGGTCGGCACGGCGCTCGAGGCACGCCTTGATCTCGGCACACACGGCGCGCTCGACGCCCCACTGTGGATCATGCAGCAGCCCGATGTCGTTGGCACGCTCGTTTCCGGCCAGCGCCGCCGTGAAGGTGTGCACACAGACGTGTACGCAGCGCCCATGGCGAGCGACGATCTGCTCCGCCGCGGCTGCCACCGCATCCCTGTAGGGTCGATAGTAGCGGTCGATACGGGCCTGCTGGTCGACGGCGCTGAGACCGTAGTTGAACGGTATGCGATGCCCGTCGGAGACACGCCGAATCAGCATCCGGTTGCCGATCGAGCGGTTCAGATCGACGACCAATCGAGAGAACTCGCCGCTCAGCACCGGCACTCGCCAACGCCTTGCCATGCGCTCGGCGATCACCAGCGCACCCGGATCCCAGGCGATGTGAAGATCCAACAGTCGCCGATCGAGCGTCAGGTCAGCGGGTAGGCGATTCGACGCGTGCTCGCAGGTGACCAACACCTGTTCCCGTAGCATTGCCACTGTGCCCCCCAACTCGTCCGTTGCCGCGGTGGTGGCGACGGTCGGCCATTGTAGTCAGGGTGATGGACGCAAGGGAAACACGCGTGCGAAGACCCTACCGTCGACACGCGCCGCACCATCGCTGCCGACGCACACGGCTCCTGGGGTATCCACCCCGGCATCCGCCAGCTGGCGCACCAGGTCAGCCGCAACGCCCACCATGTCGGAGCGCTGCCGCTGTGAAGCCAGGTGGAAGCAGATCGGCGCCACTCGCACCTCGACCTCGAACCCCGCCTCGCCACGCTCGACGCTGAACAAGTAGCGCGCCGTGTCGACCATCGGGTCGCCGTCGAGGGCTTGCACGAGCCGCAGCTGATACGCCTCGTCTCCGCCGGTGTCCGGTCCTATGGCCTCCGACGTCACGCCCGGTCGCCGTCGAGCACATCGCGCACCCAGGCGAGGCCTCGCATCATGCTCGGAAATCCGATGGTCGTGGTGGCCATCAACACAGCGTGGACGATCTCCTCATCGGAGGCGCCCGCTTCCAGCGCCTTGCGCGTGTGCGAATGCGTCGCACCAGACAGGCCGGCACCAATCGAGATGCCGAGCTTGACGAGCTCGGCGGTCTTGTCGTCGAGTGGTCCTGCCTCCTTGCACGCTGCGCCGAGAGCCTTGTACGAGCCTCCGACATCCGGATACTGGTCAATGAATCGCTGATAGAACCCTGGCACCTTACCCATTGCCTTCATCCCCCCGTGGTGACGCCGCGTTCCCGCAGCATCTCCGCTAGCTCCTGCTCGTTGAGAATCGTTACCCCGAGCGTGGCCGCCTTGTCGGCCTTGGCGCCAGGGTCGTCGCCTACCACTACGTAGTCGGTCTTGGCGCTCACCGACGAGGTGACGCGCGCCCCCGCCCCTTCGAGCAACGCGGTCGCCCGCGTCCTGCTCATGCTGGTGAGCGTACCCGTAAGGACGAACTTCTCGCCTTCGAACACGGCTTCGCCGCGCTCCTCGACTTCCGGCTCAATACCGAACTCGAGTAGCTCGTCGACCACCCGGCGATTGGCCGGCTCGGCGAAGAACTCGCGCACGTTGTGTGCTACCTGCGGGCCGACCTCGTGCACGCCCAACAGACGCTCCTCGTCGGCCTCCGCCAACGCGATCAGGTCACCGAACTCGCGCGCCAATACCTCGGCAACGTGTTCCCCCACATGGCGGACGCCCAGCGCGTAGATGAACCGCGCCAGCGTAGTGCTGCGACTCGCATCGATGGCAGCGATCAGGTTGTCGGCCTTGAGCTCACCGAACAGCTCCAGCGGCAGCAGCTGCTCGGTCTTCAGCCGATACAGGTCGGCAACAGAATCGCTCACCAGGCCGGCGTCGGTAAGCTGCCGAACCGTCTTCGTTCCGAGGCCCTCGATATCGAGCGCGTGCCGACTCGCCCAGTGCTCGATCGCCCCGTTGAGCTGCGCCGCGCAGGCAATTCCGCCGGTGCAGACGAAGTAAGCGCCCTCGCGCTCCACGTGGGAGCCGCAAACCGGGCAACTCTCGGGCATCTCGAAGGGCCCGGAGCGCTCCTCGTCGGCGCGGTCGTCGACGCGCTCGACAACGTACGGAATCACGTCACCGGCGCGGTGCACGCGAACGCTGTCCCCCTGGCGAATGTCCTTGGCCCGCACCTGGTCGTAGTTGTGCAACGAGGCTCGCGAGATCGTCACGCCGCCGACCTCGACAGGCGCCAATAGGGCCACGGGTGCGATGATCCCGGTGCGCCCAACCTGTAGCGCGATACCGTCGACCCGCGTGATCTCTTCACGCGGCACGAACTTGTGGGCGAACGCCCAGCGGGGTGTGCGCGAGCGTGCCCCGAGCTCCTCCTGATGCTGCCTGCCGTCGACCTTGATCACCACGCCGTCGATCTCGTACGGCAACTCGTCGCGCGCCGCATCCAGCGCATCGTGCACAGCAATCGCCGCGGTGATGTCGGCACAGCGCTGCGCTCGACGGCTGACCTTCAAGCCCACCCGGCGCATCCACTCCAGGGTTTCCCAGTGGGTGGGTGGCAACGTCACACCCTCGACCGCCAGCACGTCGTAGAAGAACACGTCGAGCGGCCGCGACGCCGCGGCGGCGGTATCGAGCTGACGGATGGCGCCGGCGGCGGCGTTGCGAGGATTGGCGAACGCGTCCTGCTCGCGCTCGATACGGGCACGGTTCATGGCGTGGAACCCCGCCAGCGGCATCAGCACCTCGCCGCGCACCGACAGCAACTCGGGAACCGGGCCGGCATCGTCGCGCAGCCGCAGCGGCACGCTACGAATCGTGCGCACGTTCTCGGTCACATCCTCACCGCGCACGCCATCACCGCGGGTCGCGGCGCGCGCGTAGGCTCCATCGCGGAACACGATCTCGATCGAGATACCGTCGAACTTGGGCTCGGCGACGTAGGGCACGCGCTGGAGATCGAGATTGCGAGCAACCCGTCCATCGAACTCGCGCACCTTGTCGTCATCGGCGCTCGAGTCGAGCGACAGCATGGGCGCCTCGTGGACAACCTCGGCAAGCGATTCCAGCACGCCGCCGGCAACACGCGCCGTCGGCGACTCGAGGGAACGGAGCTCCGGAAACGCCTCCTCGATGGCCAGCAACCGCGCGAACAGTGCATCGTAGCCCGAGTCGGAGATGGTCGGCGCATCGAGCACGTAGTAGCAATGGTCGTGCGCTCGAATCGCTTCGGCGAGCAGGCTCGCCTGCCTTGCTACGGCGGCGCTGCCAAGCTCCTCGAGGGGGCGGAATTCGGCAGGCGCCGGCTCGAGATAGGGGTTCTTCGACACGCTCGTCCGCCGTTCACGCCGGCATCGCCGGCGTCGCCTTGCAACCGTGCCCGGGGCGTCCAACCAGACCCACCTGAGCTCCGCTGTGGATCCGGCGTCTCGACCCACCGCGGGCCAGGAGCCTGATTATGCACCAGCGGATCGCCATCGGCTCATGCCACCCTGCCCTGTCGATGCCGGTTGCCGCTGCTACAATTGCCGCCGACTGCGGTCCTTTGGGGGCGGGTGGGCCGCGTCCGTCGCCTTTCTTACCGCGCCGCGAGGAGGTGGACCCGTGCAAGATCCCTGGAATCGGGTGACCGAGATGCTCGGCGGCAACCTGCCGGCGCTGCTGGCCGCGCTTGCCGTTCTGGTGGTGGGTTGGCTGCTGGCGTTCGTGGTGGCTGCCGTCGTGCGCAGCGCAATGAAACGAACGCAGCTCGACGACCGACTAGCGCTGTGGCTCGGCGACGACGACACGCTCCCACACGACGCCTTCGAGCGCTGGATCCCACGCCTTGTCTACTACATCGTGCTGCTGTTCGTGTTGGTGGCGTTTCTGCGCACGCTCGGCCTGGCCATCGTCACCGAGCCCCTGAATGCCCTGCTGAGCGAGATCTTCGAGTTCGCGCCGCGTATCGCCGGCGCCGTGGCGCTGCTCACCGCCGCCTGGATCATCGGTACGGTGTTGCGCCTGGCCGTGTCGCGCATTCTGCAGGCGTCGAACTTCGAAGAGCGCCTGGGCTCTGCCGCGGCCCTCGACAGCTCCCGCCAGATCTCCATCGCCAGGACCCTCGGCGACTCGATCTACTGGCTCATCTTCCTGCTGTTCTTGCCGGCGGTTCTCGACACCCTGAACCTGCAGGGGCTCCTCGCCCCGGTGCAGACGATGATGGATCGGGTTCTCGGGTTCCTGCCCAACTTGTTCGCCGCAGCGCTGATTGCCGGCGTCGGGTGGTTCATCGCCCGCATCCTGCAACAGATCGTCTCGAACCTCCTGGCGGCGCTCGGCGTCGATCAGCTAGGCGAGAACCTCGGCCTCGGTACGCTGCTCGGCCAACAACGGCTTTCGGGCGTCGTCGGGCTGATCGTCTACATCCTCATCCTGATTCCAGTGTTTCTGGCGGGGCTCGATGCGTTGCAGTTGCGAGCCATCACGCAGCCGGCCAGCAATATGCTGGACGCCATCTTGCAGGCGATCCCGCTGGTCTTCGCCGCCGCGCTGCTGTTGTTCATCGCCTACATCGTGGGTCGCGTGGTCGCTGGGCTGATCACCAACCTGCTCACCGGCATTGGCTTCGACCATGTGCTCGGCCAGCTGGGCATCGGCCGCACATCCGAGGGCGCCGACAGCGAGCGCTCAGCGTCGGAGATCGTCGGCTACCTCGTGCAGGTGTCGATCGTGCTCTTCGCCTCCGTGGAGGCATCTCGGCTGCTCGGATTCGATGTGCTTGCTGACCTGGTGGCGCAGTTTCTCGTGTTCGCCAGTCAGGTGGCGCTCGGGTTGGTGATCTTCGCCGTGGGGCTGTACCTGGCGAACCTGGCGGCGCGCGTTATCCACTCCAGCGGCGCGCCGCAGGCGAACCTGATGGCGTTGGCGGCGCGCACCTCCATCCTCACGCTGGCAGGCGCCATGGCGATGAGCCAGATGGGGTTGGCTAGCGACATCATCAACCTGGCGTTCGGCATCATCCTCGGCGCCATCGCGCTCTCCGTGGCGCTTGCCTTCGGCATCGGCGGTCGCGAGGTCGCGGCACGACAGCTCGAGGATTGGAAACGTCATTGGGACGGCCGCTGAGGCTTCACCTGGCCGGGCTGCTCGCCGCTACGGTGGTATCGAGCACCGCCTGCGGCGGAGCGCGCCCGCAGCTCGTTCCTGCCGAGAGCCCGGAGATCGCCACGGCTCCCGGCGGCCTGGCGGAGTCTCTCGGGGCGGGGTTCGACGCCTATCGCTCGCCCGGCCTGGACAGCCGGAGATTCGATCCGGGCCGCTACTGGGAAACGTTGCTCGGCGCCATCGACACCGAGCCGGATCGATTCCGCGTGGCACAGATCGGCACCAGCATCGAGGGGCGCCCGCTGCGCCGCATCGACTTCGGAGGCGGCGACACCACGGTGATGCTGTGGTCCCAGATGCACGGCAACGAGTCCACCGCGTCACGAGCTCTGGTCGACGTGCTCCGCTACCTGCTAGAAAACCGCTCCCATCCGATGGTGCGCCGCATCGAGAGCCAGCTTGCCGTGACCATCGTTCCGGTCGTCAACCCCGATGGCGCGGCGCGCTTCGTGCGCCACAACGCTCTGGGTATCGACCTGAACCGCGACGCGCGCCGGCTGGCGACACCGGAGGCGCGAGCGCTCAAGGCAGTGCGCGACGACATCGACGCCGACTGGGGCTTCAATCTGCACGACCAGAACGTCCGCACACGGCTCGGCAGCAGCGGCCGCGATGTGCGCATCGCCCTCCTGGCGCCGCCGCCGGGGCCGGGTGAAGTCACCGAGGTAAACGGCGCCGCGCGGCGCATGTGCTCGCTGCTGGTCGGGGCGCTCGAGCCTGTCGTCGCTGATCAGGTGGCGCGATACGACGAAGGATTCAATCCGCGAGCGTTCGGCGATTCGATGGCCCGCTGGGGAACCTCCGTGGTGTTGATCGAGTCGGGCGGCGAGCTCGGCGATCCCGACAAGGAAACTCTGCGCCGCGCCAACTATGTAGCCCTTCTCGTCGCCCTTGACGCCATCGCCGGCGATAGCTGGCGTCAGGTATCCCCACAGCGCTACCTCGACCTGCCGCTCAACGCCGCGTGGGTCTATGACCTGATCGTTCGCGGCGCCTCGATCGTGTTGCCGGGGCGCCACCCGGTGCGCGCTGATTTCGCGGTCAACTATGGCGACACGCTATCCAAGACCGACGCCCAGATCGTCGAAGTCGGCGATCTGGGCGAGGCCAAGGCGCTCGAGATCATCGACGGCACTGCGCTCTTCTTCGTGCCCGCTGCGGACAGCCTGTCGCAGGAAGGTGGGCCGCACCTGCGTATCGGCAGTCCGGCCAACGGAGTGCTGGCCCGCGATATCGGAGGCATCGAGGTGGAGCGCCGCATCGGTGACGTCCCCGCGATCCAACGGCGCTGAGACGAAGCGCTCAGTCCAGCTGGAAGTCGTCGCCGAGCTCCGGCACCACCACGTCGGCCTCATGCTGTTGTCGCAAGGCGCTACCGAGCGCCGCGGCGGCCTTGGCTTCGCCGTGCACTATGAACGTGCGCTTCGGCACTGCGCCGAGACTATCGAACCAACTCAGCAGGCCGCTGCGATCGGCGTGTGCCGAGAAGCCCCGAATGCTCTCGATGCGCGCCCGAACCGGATACCAGTCGCCGAAGATGCGTACCGGATTGATCCCCGACTGGATGACGTGGCCCAGCGTTCCCCGTGCCTGATAGCCGACGAACAGCACCGTAGAGCGAGGATCCGAGATGTTGTGCTTCAGGTGGTGCTTGACGCGTCCGGCGGTGCACATGCCTGACGCCGAGATGATGACCGCCGGGTAGCGGCTCTCGTTGATCGCCTTGGATTCGTCGACGCTGGTCACCAGCTTGAGCCCGTCGAACTCCAGCGGCTTGTCACCCGAGCAATACAGGCGGCGTGCCTCTTTCGAGTAGGCCTCGGGAAACCGGGTGAACACGCGGGTGGCCTCGACCGCCATCGGCGAGTCGACGAACACCGGAACTCCGTTGAGCCGGCCGGACTCGACCAGGTCGTTGAGTCGCGCCAGGATCTCCTGCGTCCGCCCGACGGCGAACGACGGCACCACGACCTTCCCTCCCTTGCTCGCCGTACGGCTGACGATCTCTTGGAGGAGCTCGGTGGGATCCTCGGCGGCATCGCGATCGCGGTCGCCGTACGTCGACTCGAGCAACATCACCTCCGCCGCTTCGACCGGTGCCGGCCGTGACAGCAGGCGCGCACCTTCGGTACCGAGATCCCCCGAGAACGTCACGTGGCGGCAATCGTCGCCATCCTCGATCTCGAGCTCGACGATGCTGGCACCGAGGATGTGTCCGGCCATCGCGAACCGCGCCCGCCCGATGCCATCCAGTCGACTCCAGCGATCGAACTCCGCTTCGACGAACTGCCGGTACACCGCCTTGGCGTCGTCGGCGGTGTACAGCGGCGTGATGCCCGAGGCGTCCTTACCCTGCTTCTTCAGACGCTTGATCGTCCAGCGGGCGTCTTCCTCGTGAATGTGTGCCGAGTCCGCCAGAAGGATCTTGGCGAGCGCCACGCTCGGCGCGGTGGCGTAGATGGGGCCCTTGAACCCACCGCGCACCAGCAGCGGCAGGCGGCCGCAGTGATCGATATGGGCGTGCGACAGCAGCACCACATCGATCCCCGCCGGGTCGAACGGAAACGGCGCACGGTTGCGCTCGTGCCGCTCCTTGCCGCCCTGGATCATGCCGCAATCCAGCAACACCCGGCCGGCGGAGGTTTCGATCAGATGGCAGGAGCCGGTAACCTCGCGCGCCGCACCGTGAAAGGAGATACGCATCGACGCCTCAGCACACGACGACCGCACCCAGCGCCGCGCGGCGGCGGGCGCGGCCTTGAAGATCGCTAGCTATCGCTGGTTCAGCTACCGACGCCGAAGGCGATTTCACGGTCGTCTTGTAGCTGACGATCTCGCCGCCCTCGACCTTGGCGGTCATGTGCTCGACCTCGACACCGGTGATGTTGTTGATGGTCTTGGACGCCGTGCGCACGGCGTTCTCTGCCGCTTCGTCCCAGCTCTTGGGGGACGATCCCACGACCTCGATAATCTTGGCAATGTCTGCCCATTGCTGCCTCCTGAAGGTGGGCGCCGATGGGCGGGTCTCGTGACCACACTGGCGCCGGCGCATCATACCAGGCGACTGAACATGCGGAATGTCGCATAGCCGTGTCGCGCCATGGGTGCAGGTTCAGCACCCGTAGGGCAGACTGGACCCGTGAGCTTTGGCACCGACAGAGTCCCCGACCTCTTCAGGCAGGACGCGGGCTCTTCGACGCCGACACCGGCCAATCCTCGACCCCGCTACAACGCCTACAGACGCCTATGAAACACGCGCTCATGGCCCTCGAACGCATGGGGCTATCGACAGATCTGTACGAGCTAACGATGGCTCAGGCGTTCCTCGAGGCCGACATCGTCGAGCGCCAGGCGACCTTCGATCTCAGCGTGCGGGCGCTGCCGCCCGAGCGCGGCTACCTGATCGCCGCCGGACTCGAACAGGCGCTCGCCTACATCCGCGACCTGCGCTTCCGCCCCGAAGCGCTCGGGTATCTCGAGAGCTGCGGGCACTTCCGACAGGAGTTCGTCGACTACCTGGCGTCGATGCGCTTCACCGGCTCGGTCGACGCGATCCCGGAGGGGACGGTGTACTTCCCGCCCGGGCCCCTGCTCCGGATCACCGCACCGATCATCGAGGCACAGATCCTCGAGACCTACCTGCTGACCACCTTGGCATTTCAGTCCATGGTCGCTTCGAAGGCCTCCCGGGTCGTCGAGGCGGCTGGCGGCCGGGCCGTCATCGATTTCTCGCCGCGCCGCGATCACGGACCTCAGGCTGGCCTCTTGGCAGCGCGAGCCTCGTACATCGGTGGCTGTATCGGCACCTCCAACGTGCTCGCCAACGATCAGTTCGGGATCCCGATGTTCGGCACCATGGCGCACTCGTTCGTGATGTTCCACCGCGACGAGGAAGAGGCGTTCCGGGTGTTCTCACGCTCCTACCCTGGCGACCCCACATTGCTCATCGATACGTTCGACACACTGGAAAGTGCGCGCATAGCAGTGAAGCTGCTGCCGGAGCTCGCGGAGCGCGGACAGCGCCTCGCTGCGGTGCGACTCGACTCCGGCGATCTGCTCGAGCTTTCCCGACAGGTGCGCGAGATTCTCGACGAGGGCGGCGCTACCGACACGAAGATCTTTGCCAGTGGCGATCTCGACGAGCACAAGATCGCCAAGCTGGTGGCCGACGGAGCCAAGATCGACGGCTTCGGAGTGGGCACCCAGCTGGGCACCAGCGGCGACGCGCCGACCCTTTCGAGCACCTACAAGTTGGTGGCCTGCGATGACGAGGCCGGCAACGAGATTCCGGTCATCAAGCTCAGCGCGGCCAAGGTATCGCTGCCGGGCCGCAAGCAGATATGGCGCCGACGCGGCGATGACGGAGAGCTCATCGGCGACGCCGTGGGCATGGAGGACGAGGATCTGCCGGGTGCGCCCCTGCTGGTGCCCTACATGGCCAATGGTCGGCTGTTGCGACGCGCCCCGGCGCTCGAGGAGATCCGCAGCCGCGCCGCCGATCAGGTTGGCAGCCTCCCCGTCGGGGTTCGCCGACTGAGCGATCCGCAATCGTATCCGGTAGAGATCTCGCCCCGACTGGCAGCCCTGATGGAGCAACTCCAGCGGCGTTGACCGTTTCGTAGGCCGCAGCCGTAAGGCGAACGTGGGTGACTGGGCGCGCGCCGCGAAAGCGATTTGTGGGTCCGTCGACTAGACAGTACGATGAGCTTAGACGGGGTTCGGGCGCCGCTCAGCGTGTGGGGGTGCGGCGCGAACGAGCTGTCGCCACCGACACGTGTGCACGGAAGCGGGCAATGGCCGACACGAAGGCCGAAAACGAACCGAAGAAGCCCAGCGGGCTTGCCGGCGTCGTCGCTGGCAAGTCATCGGTCGGATTCATCGACGGCCAGGTCGGCACCCTTCGCTACTTCGGCTACGACATTCACGACCTTGCCGAGCACTCGTGCTTTGAAGAAACCGTCCATCTGTTGTGGAACGGTGACCTGCCGTCGCGCACCGACCTTGCCGACTTCACCACATCGCTTGCCGCGCAGCGCCCGGTCGACCCGGCTATTCTCGACTTCATCGCCGCAGCGCCACCCGACGTCACACCGATGGGCTTGCTGCGAACTGCTGTCTCGGCACTCGGCCAGTACGACCCCGATGCCGAGGACATGTCGGCCGCCGCCAACAAGCGCAAGGCGGGACGTCTGACGGCCCAACTCGCTACGCTGGTGGCTGCGATTCACCGTGGCCGATTGGGCCTCGAGGCAGTGGCGCCGGATCCGGCACTGGGCCACGCCGCCAACTTCCTGTACATGCTCAGCGGCGAGCGTGCTGACGCCACCGCTACGCGCGCCCTGGACGTCGCGTTGGTGTTGCACGCCGACCACGGCTTCAACGCTTCGACGTTCTCGGCCAAGGTCACCGCGGCGACGCTCTCCGACATGCACTCGGCCGTGACCTCGGCAGTCGGCACCCTGAAGGGACCTTTGCACGGTGGCGCCAACCAGCGTGTTCGCGAGAGTCTCGACGAGATCGGCACCGTGGAGCGGGTCGAGGAGTGGGTCGACGCCAAGCTCGCAGCCAAGCAAAAGATCATGGGGTTCGGCCATCGCGTGTACAAGGTCGAAGACCCGAGAGCCCGCCACCTGCGCGATCACGCGCGCGCCCTGCAGGGCAACCAGGACAGCGGCGGCGCGGACCTGGTGGGAATCTCTCAGCGGCTGGTGGAGGTCGTGGCGGAGCGCAAGGGACTCGCCGTCAACGTCGATTTCTGGTCGGCAAGCCTCTACTCGTACCTGGGAGTGGCCCCCGACCTGTTTCCGATGATCTTCGCGCTCTCACGCATCTCCGGCTGGACGACGCACGTGATGGAACAATACGCGGACAATAAGTTGATTCGCCCGCGCGCCGAGTACATCGGTCCGGATGCCCGCGCCTACGTCCCGGTCGCTGACCGCAGCTAGCCTGCGACGAGCTGCGGCTGACCCCGCCTCGCCGCAATTGGCGACCCCAGCACATTCAGGTCCGCCGCGAGCACGGCGCTCATGGTCCATCGGGGCGGTTCGCGCTAAGCTTGCTTACAGAGGGGGCGCCGTCGGGATCGTCTATTCGCCGAGGTGTCCCGTCTAAGACATCAGAGCAGGGGCACTCGCCCCCCACCGAACGCATGCAATCATGAAATTTCGCCGAGGAGGACAGTGCAAATGAGCATCTGGAACAGGACCGGACGCGTGGTGGCGACCGCCACGTTGGTCGGCGGAGGGCTGCTCCTGGGGTTGGCGATGGCCGGGGTCGCGCCGGCCGTCGGTACCGTACCGCAGCAAACGAAGCCCGCCGTGGTGAGCGATGCCCCCATGCCGGACATGGTGCCGCAGGGACTGTTCGTCAATGTGGCCGACGAGACCAGCCGCGCAGTGGTCTTCATCGAGGCTGAGCGTCCGCAGCAGGAGCAAGCCGGCGGCGGCCGCTTCAACGACTTCTTCGACAACTTCTTCGGTCGCGATCGCGAACGCGATGAGGAGGAGCCCGAGCAGGACGAGTTCGAGTTCGAAGATCGGGCCCGCAGCCAAGGCTCCGGCGTGCTCGTCAGTGCCGACGGCTACATCCTCACCAACGCGCATGTCGTCGCCGTGCTCAACACCGAGACCGCAGCCACCGATCTGGCCAACTCGGTACGCGTAACACTGACCGACGACCAGATTCACGAGGCCACGATCGTCGGAGCCGACCTGGGCACCGACATCGCGTTGCTCAAGATCGACGCGCGGCGCCTGCCCTTCGCGCCCCTCGGCGATTCCGACCTGGTACGGGTGGGAGAGTGGGTGATGGCTATCGGCGCCCCGTTCGGCCTGCAGAACACCGTGTCCGCCGGCATCGTCTCAGCGCTCGGTCGCGCCAACCTCGGCGGCATGCAACAAACCGCCTATCAGAACTTCGTGCAGACCGACGCGGCGATCAACCCGGGCAACTCGGGCGGACCGTTGGTCAACCTGCGTGGCGAGGTGGTAGGGATCAACACGGCAATCGCCACCGGCGGCGGCTTCAACCCGACCTTCAGCGGCGTCGGCTTCGCGGTTCCTGCCAACCTGGCCGGGCGCGTGATGAATCAGCTGCGCGAGCATGGCCACATTATCCGCGGCTACCTCGGGGTAACCGTCCAGGCGCTGTCGCGTGACCTGATCGAGGGCTACGAGCTGGATCCGATGGTGCGCGGTGCCATCATCAACACGGTCACTCCCGATGGTCCGGCGCTCACTGCCGGCGTGGAGCCCGGCGACATCGTCGTCGGCACCGACAACCTGCCGCTCGAGAGCCAGCCCGACTTCCTGCAGCGCGTCGCCAACAAGGCGCCGGGCGAGGAGATCGTGCTCAACGTGCTGCGCAACGACGAGGACGGCTACGCCGAGGTCGATATTCCCGTGTTGCTCACCGAGCGTCCCGACGAGGCCGAGATCCTCGTTGGCCGATTGACCGGTGGGCGCGGCGGCAACGATCGCGAAGATCGCGATTCGACTGAAGACAACGGCTCGATGAGCGCACGCCGCCTCGGTCTACGGGTAATCGAGCTCACCGGTCGACTGACCCGCCAACTCGACCTTCCCGACGAGGTCGAGGGCGTTGTGGTGACCGCGGTGGCCCCGAACAGTCCGGCAGCCCGAGCCGGCCTCGACCAGGGTGATGTGATCCGACGCATCGGTCGCGCCAGGATCTCCAGCATCGACGAGTTCGACGACGCAATCTCGGCCTACGAGGCCGGCGACGCGGTATCGCTCTACTTCTACGACACGAGCTCGGGAAGCAGCGTCTTCGCGGCGCTGCGTGTGCCGCGCGAGTAGCGTTTCCAGTCCGATAAGCCAATGGGCCACCAGGCGCTTGCCTGGTGGCCCGACTTGTTTCTCCGCGACGAGCGATTTCGGGCGTTACCGACGTGCTAGAAGGGACCCCCTCCGCTCAACACGCAGGCCTGATCGTCGACTCCTAGTTCGTAGCCTGGGCCAGGGTTACCGCCCTTCGTAATGGACTTGTAGTACATATCCATCTTGGTATCGATGGTCGCATTCGGCCCCGCGGACAACACGATCACGGCCGAGGTGTAGATGTTTCCGGTGTTCGAGTGCAGGGCGAACACGTTGGAGGCGTAGCGGTTGCCCCAGGGGTCCGGCATGAGCTTGTTGAAGTAGGGGCCATGCCAGCCGAAGGCGAACCATTCCAGGGTGACGTCGGTCACATCGTCGTAGCGTTCGCCGGTCGCGCCGCTGAGTGGATCGTTCATGAGGAAGTGATTCATGAAGTGATCCGATTCGAAGCCGAGGGGGACCTGCAGCACCAGGTCGGTGATCGGTTCTGGGGCAAAAATGTCGTGCACATTCGGGTTCAGCCAGTTGGCCGCAACCGGATCCATGGCAAGCACGGCCGGATTCAGCAGCGGCACGCGCCCGTCCGTAAACAGCAGCCCGATCGGCAAGGTCTTGCCTTCTGGGTCTGCCCAGAAAGCGTTGTCCATGACCTCGTCGAGCATCTTCTTCATGCCCGAGCAAAGGACCACCAGATCCTCGGTCACTTTCACGAAGCGAGCGAGCCTGTTGAAGTTGCCCAGTTGCGGCAGCATGATCGTGCTCAGGATCACCAAGACGAGCAGAATGATCGTCACCTCGATCAAGGTGAAGCCCCTCTCGTCTGGCGCTGTCCGGATTGCGTCGCGGATGGCCGACATCGGACCTATTCCTCTTCCCAGGTCGGTTGATGGGAACCGCTGTCCTCGCACGACACTGTCCTGCGGCAGGTGACCACAAGCAAGGAGCCGTGGACGCAGCTGGCCACCGGTGGCCTCTTTTCGGCGATGGCCAACCGCTGCGCTCTCGGCGCCCCTCAATACCCGCCGGCAGTGACGGCGACGCTAGGGAAACAGGTCCCGCACCCTGATCTGTCGACTCCACCTGTCCCGACCGTCCTGATCGACCAGGGTGATCGTCAGCACTCGGTCAGTTCGCGGCCCCTCGACGCGCAGCAGGGCGAAGTTGTGATCGTGCAGCAGCGTTCCCTCCACGCGTAGGCTGTTGGGCTCGGGCTCGCTGGTGGGCCCGGCGGTCGGGTGGCGCTGCCCAGAGGACGGATCGCACTCATGCGTTACTTCCGAAGCCCGTTGACCCGGCCGTCGAGCCCCCAGGCAGGATCGACCTCGATGCCGACATGCGCCAGCGCGGTCACCGCCACGTCGACGATATGGGGCGTCCCGGTCAAGGCGCTCGGATCGGCGGAGGGACCACTCGCGAGGTAGTAGATCGTTAGCTCCTTGTCGGAGTTCTCGCCGTGCCCGCCGTCGTCCCTGCGGCCATGATCGGTGCTCGAGAGAATCAGCCAGTCCTCCTGATCGTAGGTCGGCCGGGCCCGCAGGGCCGCTATCAATTCACCTAGCTGGCCATCGGCACGTTCGATCGCCTCGCGGTACTCGGGCGCCAGCGAGCTCGTCTCGTGAGCCACATCGTCGGTGTTGCCCAGGGAAACGAACGCCACGTCCGGGTCGCCGGTACGCAGGTAGTGGGTCGCGATCTCCACCGCCTCGGCGTCGGCGTCGAAGTAGCCCATCGTGTCGCCATCGATGTTAACCATCACGTCCACGTGACGGCTGATCATCGGGCCGCCATCGATCGTCGTGCCCATCACCGGCCAGTTGATCACCGTGTAGGTATTGATCTCGGGGCGCACCTGCTCGATGCGCGTCAGGAAGTCGGGATACTGCGCGTAGTTGTTGCCGGTGAAGTTGTTGCTCTCGACCCCGTGCTTGTCCATCCACACGCCGGTCACCATGCTCGACCAGCCGGGGCCACTCACCGTGATCGGCCGGGTGCGGGCAGTGGCAGAGAAGGCCCCGGCGGCGATCAGCGCATCGAAATTCGGGGGTATCCGCCTGCTCGAGGATGTCGACGCGGATGCCGTCGAAGGCAATCAGCAAGACTTTCTTGCGTAGTTGCGCGGCCGCCCGCGACGAGGAGTCCCCCGGGCTGTCGCCGGCAGCAGACGCCGGCGAGCCGCTGGACAAGAAGGTTGCGACGCAACAGAGGGCGAGCAGCAACGGCACTAGGCCGGAGCGAGTGGGCATCGAGCACTCCTTTCATGTCCCTATCCGAGAGAACCGAACCCCGCGGACCGGCAGCCTACGGTGACCCGGCACTGTACACCGAGCTTGCCAGCGACTCCCCGTCGACCGAGCACCCCCGCGACACCACCGTTGGATCTGCCGCGCTCTGACGGTAGTCTTGGCGCGCCATGATCGGTTCGACGATTTCGCCGAGCCTATCTGGCAGGGGCCTGCAGCTCGTTCAGAGGCCACCGGGACGCTACTGGGCCTGGCCACGGCGACCCTCTACCGGAGAAGACCATGTTCGTCGGGCACTTGGGTGTATCGCTTGCCGCCAAGGCAGTAGAGCCGAGAGCACCTCTGTCCGCCCTGGTCGCCGCAACGTACGGGCTCGATCTCCTGTGGCCCTTCCTGCTTCTAGCGGGCGTCGAAACCGTGTCGGTAGCGCCGGGCAATACCGCGTTTACGCCACTGGATTTCGAATCGTACCCGTGGAGCCACAGCCTGCTCTTGGCCGGCATCTGGGGCTCTGTCACCGCCGCCATTATGTACACGGTGCGCGGTAACCGCCGCGTGGCGTTGCTCGTTGGTGCGGTGGTGATCAGCCACTGGTTGCTTGATTTCGTGACCCATCGACCGGACCTTCCCCTCTGGCCCGGGGGACCGAAGTTCGGGCTGGGCCTCTGGAACTCGACTCCCGCGACGATCCTCATCGAGGGCGGCCTCTTCCTCGGTGCGATCTGGGTGTACACACGAGCACACCGACCGCGTGATGCGGTCGGCAGATGGGCTCTCTGGGCCTTGGTGGCCCTGACCGGCGGCATCTGGATCACGCAACCGTGGTCCCCGCCCCCGCCGAGCTCGACCGCGGTTGCGGGTGTCACTCTGACGTTGTTGATCTTTCCCTGGTGGACGGCCTGGATCGAACGCCACCGCTAACGTAACCAACGTTGTGCGATCTGCGAGGATCGCCTTCGGGAGGAAAACCATGCGCAGCTTTCTGTTTCTCGTCGCCGGCTTGATCGGCGGCGTCGCAGCCACCACCGGCGTCGCAGCCACCGCCGGCTTCGCAGCCACCACCGGCAGCGCCCAGACCGTACAGGTCTATCCGAACGTGCCCGGTGAGGTGGTCCTCGAAAACGAGCGTGTCGTCGTGCAGCGCTTCATCACCGAGCCCGGCCAGTGGCAGGGAGTCCATACCCACCCGGGCAACCAGGTCTACATCCATGTGCGGGGCGGCGAATGGACGATCAGCAGGGGTGGACAAGACACTATCTCCCCGGCGGAGACCGGTTCGCTCGGCTGGTGGGACCGAGTCGATCTGAGCGAGCAACACGATACGGCCAACAGCGGCGACACGCCGATCGAGCACATCCTGGTGAACCTCAAGCCCTGTGGGCCACTCACCAGCGGTTAGCGGCGGCTCCATCGTGACGACCCGCAGCGTTGCCCGCTAGTGCCTGAGCTCCTTCCACGACCTTTCCATCCACAGACCCCGGAACGCTCCAGGAGGAGCCGATGAAGATCTCGAGAGTCCTGGAGCTACTCCTAGGGATAGCGATCGTAGTGCTGCTGGCGTCGAGCCTGATTCCTACCGATGCCGGGGCCGACTGGATCAAGAAGCCGAGCACCATCCGCAACCTGGGCACCCCAGACATCGCTCCGGGCGGAAACCAGCCCCTGCTCTGGTCAACTCCGGATGCGGTGAATGGCGGGGACTTCGTGGTGCCCGACAACATGGCCTATGCGATCACCAGCATCACGGTGATCCCGCAGCAGCCGGGCGCCGGGACCAACACCATCCGATTCAATCTGGACGGCCGCGGCCGGTATTTCTGGGTTGTGCCCAATGAGCACCTGACGCACCTGGTGTTTCCGGCCGGTATCGTCGTCGGCCCGGGCTGGGCCCTCAATATCGACAACGTCGCCCAGAGCGCCGGCGTGGTCACGGTCAATGTGGATGGCTACCCGTACAGGGATCGATGAGCCACCGGCACGACCGGAGCAATAGCCACCCGATCGATGAGTCCGAGGATTCCTGATGATCGGCACGACACGCCGGAGGATCTGGCAACCAACGTCCCGACAGCGCAATGGTGGCGTTCGGCCGGCGCGGGAATATACTGCTACTCCTTCCCGAGAGGAGACTCTGAGATGGCAAAGACCGATGACGACGGCGTGGGCCGGCGGAAGTTCTTGAAGGGTGCGGCGGCAGCCACCGCGTCGGTTGTCGGAGGGGGACGGGTCGCCGGCGCAACACCCCATGCCCACGAGCACGAACACCAGACCTTGCCCTCGGAGATCGCGCTGCGGGTCAGGGCGCTGGAGTCGGTGCTCGTCGACAAGGAGATGGTCAATCCCGCGGATCTCGATTCGCTGATCGATACCTACGAGAACAAGATCGGTCCCCGCAACGGCGCCCGCGTCGTGGCACGCGCCTGGGTTGATTCCGACTACAAGGCGCGCCTGTTGAGCGACGCCACCGCGGCCATCGCCGAGCTCGGGTACTCGGGTGCCGAGGGCGAATACATGGTGGTGGTGGAGAACGAGCCGAAGGTCCACAACCTCGTGGTGTGCACGCTCTGTTCCTGCTATCCGTGGCCGACGCTTGGCCTGCCACCGGTTTGGTACAAGTCCTCGGGGTACCGCTCGCAGGCGGTGATCGATCCACGGGGAGTGCTTCGGCAGTTCGATCTCGAGCTCGCCGACGACGTCGAGGTGCGGGTGTGGGACAGCACGGCGGAGATTCGCTATCTGGTGTTGCCTGAGCAACCGGCCGGCACGGCGAACATGACGGAAGCCCAACTCGCCGAGATCGTCAGCCGCGACTCGATGATCGGTGTTGCAAAGGTCGCGGCGCCGCAAGCGGAGGACGCCGCATGAACGGCATCCACGACATGGGTGGAATGACCGGCCTGGGACCCATCGAGCCGGAGCCCGACGAGCCCGTCTTTCACGCCGACTGGGAGCGCCGGATCTTCGCGATGTTCCTCAGCGTTCCCATCGGCAGAAGCTTCCGGTTCGAGCTCGAGAGCATCCCGGCTACCGAATACCTGCGCATGTCGTACTACGAGCGCTGGTTCAAGGTGCTCGTCGACGCGACACTCAGGAACAACGTCGCTACGCCGGCTGAGCTCGAGAGCGGCCAGGCCGACCCGAGCCAGCCACCACCGGCGCCGCCCCAGGAGTCGACAGAGTCGTCGCCTGAGCCCGAATCGTCGGACGCTCCGGCGCGCCCCTCGTTCCGTCCGCAACAGCGCGCGCGGCCACACACGGCTGCCCCGCTACACCCGCGGCAAACTTGGCACCGTGGTGCGGGATCACGGCCTCTTCGCCTTGCAGGACACCGACACGCAGGGACAGCGGCGGCGACCGGCGGCAGTACGTGTATACGGTGCAGTTCTCCGCCCAGGAGCTCTGGGGCGACCGGGCCGTTGCCGGCGACAGCGTGTACGTCGACTTGTGGGAGGACTATCTTGAGCCGGTCTGAGGGAGGGCTCGATCCCGATCGTCTCGAGGCGCTGCCACCCCTCCCGCGAGACGAGGAGGGGCCGGTATTTGCCGAGCCATGGCAGGCGCAGGCGTTCGCCCTCGCGGTCAGGCTGTCGGAGCAGGGGCACTTCACCTGGAAGGAATGGTCGCAGGCACTCGGCGACGAGCTCGCCGCCGCCGCGGCACGCGGCGAGCCCGACGATGGCTCGCGTTACTACCACCACTGGGTGGCGGCCCTCGAGCGGCTCGTCACAGAGAAGGGTTTGACGGATTCGCCGGCCCTCGTGGAACGCAAGGAAGCCTGGACCGACGCCTACCGGCACACACCACACGGTGAGCCGGTCGTGCTACGTCCGACGGAGTGAAGCGCCTCACCCGCCCGCCGGCGCAACGACGATCATCTCGCGCTCGGTGCATGCACAGGGGCGCAGCAGACGAGGTCGAAGAATGAGACGAAGCAAGGTCTTTCGCCACCAGCCCCGGATCGGAGGAGCCACCACGGTGCGTAGACTCCTCGCAACGCTCACCGTCGTGCTCGCGTGTCGTCCTCAGGAAGCGATGGCACACCACATGCTCGGTGGTGAGCTGCCCAGCAGCATGCTCGGTGGGTTTCTCTCCGGGCTCGCCCATCCGGTCCTCGGCCCGGATCACCTGGCGTTCATCCTCGCCATCGGAATCCTCGCGGCGGCTCTCGTGCGGGGGAGCACCGTTCCGCTCGTTTTCCTGAGCGCCTCGCTGGCAGGCTGTGTTCTTCGCCTGACCAGCATCAGCGTGGCCGGCGGCGAGGTCGCGGTCGCAGTTTCGGTAATCGCCGCAGGCGTGTTTCTGGCCGTCGACAGGAACCTCCGCCGCCCCCTGCTCGTGGCCGGCGTCGCGCTGGCCGGAGCCCTTCATGGATACGTCTATGGCGAATCGATCGTGGGCACGGAGCGCACCCCCATCGTCGGCTATTTACTGGGACTCGCCGTGATCCAGTACGCCGTAGCGATGGCGGCATTCGCGGTTGCTCGCCGATTGCACGACGGAGCTTTGCCGGGGCGCGACATAGCGATGCGCGCGGCGGGGATCGCGGTCGGCCTGATCGGGGTGGTCGCACTCTCCCTCGCCCTCTAGTCTCGGACCCGATGACGATCGTCGACTTCACCCCTTGGACCGCGCTGCTTGGCGGCCTGATGATTGGCACCGCCAGCGCCTGGGCGATGGCACTCAACGGCAAGATTCCGGGGATCAGCGGCCTGTGTGCGCGCACTCTTCTCGCCGAGCCCGGCGATACGGCGTGGCGCGTCTCCTTCTTGGCCGGCCTGATCGGAGGGGCTGGGCTGTTGTTTCAGCTGATCCCCGACACCGCGGCATTCGCCTTGGCGCCCTCGCTCGGCCTCGCCGGCACTGCCGGCCTGCTGGTCGGCGTCGGCACGCGCGTCGGCGGCGGCTGCACCAGCGGCCATGGCATCTGCGGGATCGGACGAGGCTCGCGGCGCTCGACTGTCGCCACCCTGGTGTTCGTGGCAACGGCGATCATCACGGTGTATCTGATGCGCCACGGGCTCTGAGGAGAGACTGAATGGGCGCGCTCATCTTCGTTCTTCCGGGGGCTCTGTTCGGCGCCGGCCTGGCCCTCTCGGGAATGACCAACCCGGCCAAGGTGAAGGGATTCCTCGACCTGACCGGAGACTGGGACCCCAGCCTGGTGTTGGTAATGGGCGGGGGGCTGGCGTCGTTCGCACTCTGGAACCTACTACTGGGAGGGCGGGCCGAGCCGATCCTCGGCGGTGCAAAGCCGACCAAGCCGAACGGAAAGGTCGACGCCCGATTGATCGTCGGATCTATGCTGTTCGGCGTCGGCTGGGGACTCGCCGGGCTTTGCCCTGGGCCCGCCATCGCCAACCTCGGCGTGGCTCGAACCGAGGCCCTGGTATTCGTGCCGGCCATGGTCGGCGGTATGTGGATCGCCCAGCGCCTGCTCGGTGCCGATCGAGACATCGCTCCGGACAAACCCTTGGCTCGCTAACTGCATCGAATGAACCGAACGAGATGACCATGCCTTTCTTACGCCGAAGATCGTTGCTGTGTCTGAGCATCCTGCTCGCGCTCACCCCCACCGAGGGCGTTGCACAAGCCCTCGCGGACCATCAGTACACGAGCGCCGCTATCGAAGCGGGCGGGCGGCTCTACGGGACGGAGTGCGCCCTGTGCCACGGACCCAACGGCGACGGCGTGGACGGTGTGGATCTCAGGCTCGGGCAGTTCCGCCATCCGCTGTCGGACTTTGCTCTCCGCCAGCTGATCACCACAGGGCTGGCCGAAGCACGCATGCCCGGTTTCGATTTCGAGCCCGCCGAGCTCGACTCCCTCGTGGCGTTCATCCGGGCCGGCTTCGATCCAGAGGGCGTCGCGGTCAAGGTTGGCGACGTGCGGCGCGGCCAGGCGCTCTTCGAGGGCGCAGGGGGTTGCTCATCGTGTCACCGCGTCAACGGACGGGGGCCCCGCACGGCGCCGGACCTGAGCGCTATCGGTGTGAGCCGTACGCCCGCCGCCCTGCAACGCACCCTGCTCGACCCGGCCGCCGCCCTGCTGCCGATCAATCGACCGGTGCAGGCGGCAACACGCAGCGGCGAGATCATCAACGGGCGGAGGTTGAACGAGGACACCTACACGGTGCAACTGATCGACTCGGAGGAGCGCCTGCGCTCGCTCGTCAAAGCCGATCTGGTGGAGTTCGAGGTGATGCGCACGCCGACCATGGAGCCGACGGTGCTTTCGAGCGAACAGGTCGCTGATGTCATCGGCTACCTCCTTACGCTGCGAGGCCTGCAATGAAAACCGTCCAGCGCAGCTCGCTGTCAGGGTTCGGAGTCCAGGGACTCGTCGCCGTGGGGCTGGTCGTCGTGGGGCTCGTGGCCTCCGCTCAGCTGTTGGCGCAGGTTCCCTACGAGCGCATCCGCAGCTCCGCCGACGAACCGCACAACTGGCTCACCTACAACGGTGATTACACCAGCCAGCGCCACAGCCGACTCGACCAGATAACCCCTTCGAACGTCGGCGAGCTGGAGCTCAAGTGGATGCTCCAGAATCAGGTGTTCGGAGCCTGGCAATCCAACCCGATCATCGTCGACGGCATCATGTACGTTACCGAGCGACCCAACGACGTCATGGCCGTCGACGCCCTCACCGGCCGGGTGTTCTGGGTGTACCGCTACACCAACGCCACCAACGCCACGGTTTGCTGCGGCGCCAACAACCGCGGCGTGGCAGTGCTCGACGACAAGGTGTTCATGGGCACCTTGGACGCCCATCTCATCGCCATCGATGCAACCAACGGTGCGCCGCTGTGGAAGACCGAGGTCGGCGACGTGGACCTCGCCTACTCGATCACCATGGCGCCGCTGGTGGTGAAAGACAAAGTGATCGTCGGCGTCGGTGGGGGCGAGTTCGGGATTCGCGGCTACATTGCCGCTTACGATGCCGACACGGGCGAAGAGGCATGGCGCTTCTACACGATTCCCGGCCCGGGCGAGCCCGGCCACGACACCTGGGAGGGCGACGACTGGGAGCACGGCGGCGCGTCGGTGTGGATCACCGGCTCGTACGATCCGGAGCTCAACCTGACGTACTGGGGCGTTGGCAACCCGGGGCCCGACTGGAACGCCGACCAGCGTCCTGGCGACAACCTCTACTCCGACACCGTGGTGGCGCTCGACGCCGACACCGGACAGCTACGCTGGCACTTCCAGTTCACGCCCAACGACAGCTACGACTACGACGCCGTTCAGGTGCCGGTGTTGGCCGACATGGACTGGGACGGGGCGCCCCGCAAGCTGATGCTGTGGGCCAACCGCAACGGCTACTTCTACGTGCTCGATCGGGTCACCGGCGAGTTCCTGCTTGGAAAGCCGTTCGTCAAGGTGAACTGGTCGAGCGGCCTCGACGAGAACGGCAGGCCCATTCCCACGCCGCAGCCGGAGGGCGCTCCCACCTGGCCGGGCAACCAGGGGGGCACCAACTGGTACCCACCCTCCTACAGCCCGCGGACGGGGTTGTTCTACTTCGCCGCCTGGCAGGACTACGCGACGATCTATCGGAAGGAGGAGTCGGTGTACGAGCCGGGGCGGCCCTTCCTCGGCGGTGGCTTCAGCGTGCTGGTGCCGGCACCTGGCGCCCCCAGGATCGGCATCGGGCGATCCTCCCCGATCAACAACTGGACCGACGAGGTGGGACACGGGGCGGTAATCGCCATCGACCCGCTGACCGGCGAGGCACGCTGGGCGTTCGACCAGTTCGACGTGACCGACAGCGGCATGCTGACCACGGCGTCGGATCTGCTGTTCACCGGTGGCCGTGAGGGCTACTTCCACGCCCTCGATGCACGAAGCGGCGAGCTGTTGTGGAAGGCCGGCCTCGGCGGTCAGATCGTCATGGCGCCGGTCACCTTCATGGTCGGCGACAGGCAATACGTCTCGGTGATCTCGGGCCACACGTTAGTGACCTTCGGGCTGCGCGAGTAGAGGCCACATCACGACCCCATCACGCGGCGAACCGCGACCGATCCGGAAGCTCACTACTGCGCCGAGCGACCCCCCGTCGCTCGGCTGACCTCCGGGTACTCCCACCTGCTCCACCCCTGAAGATCGTGTGGAGATGAGCTCGTGCCGCGAGGCACCTGAGAGTCTTTACCAGCGATTGACGACCTTGCGCTCGTCTTCCTGCTGTTCCTCTTCGGCAAACACCACGTCGCCGCCGGCGTCGAGGAGGTCTTCGAGGGCCGAGAGACGGAAGCGCCACTGGCGACCCACGCGGGTAGCCGGGATACGTCCTCCCTTCGCCATTCGGTAGACCGTCGACTTGTTGATTCGGAGTATGTCCGCAACGTCTTCGACGGTCATGAACTCGCCCAGATTACCCAGCGACCGTGTATTCGGCCGCGCATGTTCTTCGTGCTGGTCGTTTCTTACTGGCTTCATGTTGACCCAAACCCCGAAAACGGTACCAAGCTGATCTTTAGAGATCCCGGTGTACGGTAGGCCTCCAGCAGGAGGCAGCGATGAAGAGGAAGCGGTACACGGACGAGCAGATCGCCTACGCACTGCGGCAGGCGGAGGCGGG
>PVBE011923452.1_pt1 | contig 65397 bp, 58 predicted proteins | sample 1631181 | NCBI WGS metagenome assembly PVBE01 (sample SAMN08397723, study PRJNA350692) | Marine metagenome, whole genome shotgun sequencing project. | isolation source: water | place: Pacific Ocean | collected 2012-04
CCCTGCGTAGTCAATATCACTGAAGCAGACCTTAATGAGCGCACAAAAAGCCATATAAGCCTTCTCTGACAAATTATCGGTCCCAGCGCCTCCCTTAGGCGCTTTGACGATTCTATGCCCTGAACCCGTTCAAACAGATGAACCGATGGGCTATCGAGCAGTGCTTCGAGGGGACTAAGTCAGAGCTTGGTATGGATCACTACGAAGTCCGTAAATACCGTGGATGAAACCACCATATGATAACTTGTATGCTAGCTCATTTTTTTTTCTGGCACTTGAAAATTAGGTTGGGGGAAAAAAGCACCGTCTATTACGCTGTCGCAGCTTAGAATGCTCATTGAGGTGGTGCTGCCTCTAAAGCTTTACCATGTGGAAAGCGCCATTAAACTGGTCCTTTATTATCAAAAGAGCAATCAGGCGACACACCTGTTGCATCGAAAGAAAAAGTTGAAAACAAACAAGAAATATACATAAGTATCGTTGTGGGGTTAATATGCTTGCCCTTTAAATAATTTTTCACTATAGAATCTTGATTCATATTAACGCAGTTATCAAATGGCTCCTTTCCATCTGATCTATCCAACTCATTTTATGTCAACTAAGAACGAAACCGTTACTTGACAAAAAATAGCTTCTTTCCTATTATCCAGCCGCTAAATGGGAATTATTTTTCTGGCTAATATGCAAATCGGCTATTTTACGCCACCCATCGGAATGAACCTGTTCATTGCCAGCTACCGTTTTAATAAACCCATCGGTGAACTTTACAGAGCTACCGTACCGTTTATGATTGTCCTGCTGGCCACTATGCTGGTAATTACCTATTGGCTTGCTTTAAGTCTGGTTCTTCTTAAGAGGTAAAGCAGCAATATGTTGACCACCGGTCTGCAAAGCTCCCCAACAAATAAAACCTTTTGGGGTGTTGTCATTTTATTCGTAGTCCCGGTTGCAATAAGGGTTTGACCCATCTACCCCTGTAGGAGGGATAATCTAGGTGCTCATCGAAAATATGGAACAAACGAAGAGTTTCATGAAAAGCCTCGGTTTTCCAAATCTTCGCATTCATCACGCCATCAATCATTTCGATTTCATCAAGACAGACCGCAGAATCCTTGTCATCGGTCCCATGGGGTCCGGCAAGTCCGAGTTTTCAGCCCGCATATACCGTGACTCCCAGGTAACAATGCAGAAGTCTGAAAAAGTTCAAAACTTACATCAAGTAAAAAAGTCGACCGCCGCAATGTGTTCTATATCAGATCTAAAATCGACGACAAGAGATTCGCTGAGTATCCGACCGATTCCATCGCCTACAGGGGCGGTTACGTAGTTCCAGGGAAAAATATTGCAAGCATCGAAAATTCCTTTGAGCTCGAAGAGATTTTCAAAAGCAACCCGACCGTCGGCACATGGATCATCGACGAGGTTGAATTTTTCGACGAGCGTGTCGCATACGTGATTGCCCAATATGCAAAACTGCGGAGTCTCAATTTCATATTTCCCATGCTCATCCTCAACTTCCGTAAAGACCTGTTCAATCGGACGGCCAGACTCTTCATGGAGGAATCGACAGATGTGTTTCCCCTTACCGCCTACTGCGAGCACCCCGATTGTATCCGCGATTCCTATTACACCTATCGTTTCTACTCAGTGGATAGAAAAAAATGTCCGCACTCTACTTCGATCCCCTCATCATAGTGGGGGGAGACAAGCGTGCGAATGATCCGAAGATCCCAAACTATTCCACCCGCTGCGATCATCACCACTATCTCCCTGGAAAAGAGTACAGCTTTATGATACTAAAACCACTTGGGGAGCTGGCCTACGGGGGAAATGTCAAACCCTTACTCAAGGAGTTGAACCTGGTGAAGCACGATATCTAACAGTCCGGGCTCTACACCCACTTTGTTGACAGATTTATCAGGACCGAAAACCCAAAGCCGATGATGATGGACGCTCTCAGGGTGAGTTGTATATCCGAGAAGGCTCTCATTTACCTCTTCGCAGAGGAAAACATTATCACTGCAGAGCAGATGCGGTATCTGATGCGAGAGATCGGGGGAGACATGAACTATATAAACGAACGTCTCCAGGAAAACCGTAAGATGCAGCTTACCGATGTCCATGAAGAATCATAGGGGAAAAGTGTTCGCAAGGGATGCTAATTGTGCAGCGTGGCATCCTCTGAATTGGGCTGAGGCGCAAAATAGCGGTTTTTTATACCGACTGAATGATCGCCCTGATCCGACACAGTGCGGCAACTGCTCGAGGCTATTCGGGTCCAACCAACTTCATATAGTCGTTTGAAACCGCCTTGAACCGCTCACTTTAAGATCAGTCATGCCCTTTACTTAACTCGTCCGGCACTCTTAATGACAACCGGTTTGACGGGGACATCTCCATGCGGACCCCGGGTGGTCGTCTTAACAGCAGAAATGGCATCTACCGTATCCATCCCTTCAACAACTTTCCCGAAAACAGCATATCCCCACCCCTGCTCTGTTTTATTTTTAAAATTTAAAAAGTCATTTTTGGCGGTATTGATAAAAAACTGGGCGGTTGCACTGTGGGGGTCACTGGTGCGGGCCATTGCGATAGTGTGCCGGTCATTGTTCAAGCCGCTGTCGGCTTCGTTTTTGATAGGCGCGCGCGTCGATTTTTTCCTCATATCAGCGGTAAAGCCGCCCCCTTGAATCATGAAATTGGGAATCACCCGATGAAAAATGGTCCCGTCATAAAATTTAGCATCAATATAGCCCAGAAAATTTTGTACCGTTTCAGACGCTTTTTCCATATAAAGCTCCAGAACGATTTTACCTTCTGAGGTATCGAGTACAACCCTGGGCTTTTCAGCCTCGACAGCCTCTGCATTTGCAGATAGAAATGCACCCATAGTGAGCAGAGCTGAAACAAATTTTTTCATAAATTAACCTCACAAGAAATTTGGGAAACAAAAGAGATAAATCTTCGCTTTAAAACAGCTTCTAATACAATTTTAACCGCTAAGCAACAAACATCTGTGTCCCCCAGTTACATAAGGTTTCGACATCATTGGTTAGATATTTATAATTAACTTTTAGAGAGAATAAAAGAGCAAAAAAGATAATGGGGGAACCGAAAACGAAAATTGTGGATTTGACACCGTTTCTACACATCTAATTCCGAGATGATCTCAAGGCAAGATCGACCCTCGCCCCATTGGTCGAAGCAGACCTTCTGTTATACAGCGACATCGTGAAATCATATTCAATGGATTAACGGAGTAAAAATGACCGTTTGATAAAGCCAATGTTTGCAGCTAACTATACCGATTTGGTTGGCTTTTCTTTTTTAAGGTCGTTGGGAAATGTTAGGATTTTTTAGAAAAAAGCTGGGTTGGCAGGCATATTTTGGTACACAGTTTTATTGATACAGTCAGCAGAGTAAAAGTCCAATTGCATATCGAATGTATATTATGTTGTGAGCTCCATGTATACTCTATGGTAAAGATGGAGGCCTGGGAGAAATAAGGGTTGTGACTGATGAAAAATACATAAAGGCCCGGAACAAACTCATCCCAGAGGCCGAGCGATACGCCAACGAGGTTCACGACAAGCCGATAGGCCTGGCTGAGAATTTAGCGTGGAGCAAAACCTCCTTGCTTAAAATGGACGCGCTCGCCGTTAAGGAGGGGTTGATCGAGCCGTACCTTGTCAGCAGAGGTTGGATGACACTGGTATGATGGTCTGCCTGTGTGCCATTTGCCCGACGGTCGGCGACGATATAAGCGAGAGGAAGTTGACAAGTGGCTGAGATACCAAAAGAAAAGCCCCTGATCGATGCTGGACCAGAGGCTTTAAAGGGAGGTTAATGAGCGAAGCATCAGCCCCATTTTTCCTATACAATACCACAATGTGATATGTCAAGAAGAAATTAAAAAAAGAATGTCAAATCAGTATCCGGAGTATCCCTTATATAATCACGTTAACTGTAAAGAGCGTGATAGTCAGAAAGTTTGCGCTCTTGTCCGAAAGGATAGGGCCTGTCTCCGGAAACACCGGAAGCGAAAGGAGAAAAAGGCTGTAAGTACCTACTTGCACGTAAAGGGGGAAATATGACCATTAAAGACAAAAAAGAACGCGTAAAGCATGCTGACGCGAAGATTGTAGACTTTGTTGTAGGGAAGCGCAGCCATCGAGGTTCCACCACAAACATGAGCGGCGATGGTGTTTTTATCAAAACAGAGGGACGCCTCTCTAAAGGGCACAATATTTCAATGTCCTTTGAATCCTCAAAGCTTGCAAAAAGGGAGAAGAGAACCGGCAACATTGTCAGAATCACCCCTCGCGGCATCTGTGTGGAATTCTACTAACCCGGGTATACCATTTACGTGTCTGGATTATTACTATTTTGAAGGTACTCTCAATCACAGGTTCAGTGATATTTGGTTTTCTGGCAAGATACATGTAAAAATCGTTTCCGACACCCAACCATAAGATATTGGGAATACATTTGAACTGGATCCTTGAACACACCCTCACGGCTTGCAAAGAGTTTGAACCGACATTTAAGCGTATCGTTCAATCAGAGTGCTTCACCGAGGGTGAGCTCCCGGATTCGGACGAAGCCCAACGTCGTCCACCGCCTCGGCGCGACATACAACCGGAGCCGGGTTGTGTTTATAGCCCATTAGGTACCGGATTTTCCATCCTAGATTTTACGAATTTTCATCTTCGGTAAAAAGCGAACAAAAAAATTTTCAGAAACAATACCACGACATGAGCCTCGACAAGGTCTCAAAACTTGAGTTGGTTATTCGAGGATGTCCCTGGCCCTGCATCATAGCTTCGATTCCTGAAAAAGCCCGTTTAGATTCAGCCGATTGACCACATCCGTCAGGAGCTCTCCGAGCATGGTTTCTGCCTGTTCCTTTCCTACAAGTGCGAATCGTTCTGCTTCGGCACTCTCGATCTCGCTGGCGCGCACCTTCCCTCCGATCGCCAGTCGGGCCTCGTATGAAATGGTTACCTTCCATATCCAGTCCTTGCAATCCAGGAAATTTGAAGTATAACCCCAATTGAGCGAAAAAAGGCTCACCTAGGGAGGTTATTAGTTAAATGTTAATGGTTATTTGCTTTAGCCCTTTTCACGAAACTGTATTCCTTGTATAGATGAGGCACAATTTTAATTTAATTTTGGCGAAACCAATAACTGATAACGATTAACATCTAATCGAGTTTTGATTCGATTAGGGCACAATTAAACGGTTTTCAAAATATCCATATATTTTTTTCCTGGGACGATAAATGGATCGCCTGTTTCGAAAAATCTTACCCATTAGCTTATCGCCGTGAGAACCGGTTTACAAGTCGTGTATCCGTATCTTTATCAGTGAGCAAAGGTCGTGTCGTCTCAACCCTTCAGCGGCACCCTGATTTACAGAAATTACGACAGTTTGACTTAAGTCAAGGCAATTTTCCTCCAGCCTGATTAATGGTTGAGACATCAAAAAAGAAAAAAACAGACAGAACATGGAATCAAAAATAACAACAGAAAATCATTCGGTTGGACTATCGCAGGAACCAAAAGAGGGGAATAGAAACACTCCTTTTGCCTGTGGGCAACCACCAGAAAAAATCGACTCCTATTCATGGAGGTTCCGAAACAGCGTTCAACTGGGCATATTGCTTCTAACCCTGGGAATTGGCGTACAGTTTTTTATTTATGTCCTCCAGGCCACTTCGGTCGGTGCGATCGAAGTGCCAAGACCGCCGGGAGTCGAAGGATTTCTACCGATTGGTGCGCTTTTGGGCTGGAAGTTGTTCCTCACAACCGGAGTGTGGGATGACGTACACCCTGCTGCTATGGTGATTTTGGGGTTTGCAGGGCTCATTTCCCTCCTTTTAAGAAAGTCGTTTTGCGGATGGTTTTGTCCGGTAGGCACCCTATCAGAATGGTTATGGAAGTTGGGAAGAAAATTATTCGGAAAAAATTATCAGATTCCCAAATGGCTTGATTTTCCTTTACGCAGCATGAAATACCTGGTTCTCGGATTTTTTATATGGTCCATTCTCTCGATGGGTCGGTCCGCCATCTTATACTTTCTCCACAGCCCATATTACAAGATATCCGATGTGAAGATGCTCTTCTTCTTTACCCGCATGTCTACTACTTCTGCCATCGTTCTTTTTGTACTGCTTATTTCTTCCTTTATAGTTCGGAATAGCTGGTGCAGATACCTGTGCCCCTACGGGGCGCTCATGGGATTGTTCTCACTCATCAGCCCCACACGGATTCTTCGCAACCCAAAAATCTGCACCCAGTGCAAAAGCTGCACCGAGGTCTGTCCGTACCATCTGCCTGTGAATAGAAAAAAGAACATTCGAAGTCCTGAATGCAATGGATGCATGGACTGCGTATCGGTCTGCCCGGTTAAAAATACCCTGGAGTTAAAGACGAAAGGATTCAACAGGCAGGTTTGGTCCCCTCTAAAGTTGGGTATGGTCATTGTGGGGTTGTTCATCGGGCTGGTGTACGCGGCGGAGATAACCGGTCACTGGAAGAGCAGCGTATCCGAGTATGATTTCCGCGTGAGGCTCCAGGAGATCGATTCATCAAAATATTCCCACCCGGGCGGCCGGGTTCAGACCCATCCCCCTTCTCCCCATCTCCCCTGAGTTTGAAATCGAAACAACAAGTCCATTTCCCATGCCTCGTCAATGCGCAATGAAGACCCCAACAGGGCAAAGTTACACCAAGACCCGGGGGGAAATTTTGGTAATGATACCTTACAGTGGGACACGTCAGACGTTTACCGTTTTTGGTAGAAGCCGTTATCAAGAAGTTTCTGACAAAAAATACTGGAAGCGTTTTCAGGAAGTCCTTGCAGATAGATTGAAGTGAGAGGCAAATCCGGAACTATCTCGCCTATCGTAGGCTGAATTTGCCCTGGGATATCTGTTCCAATATTTCGGCAAAATGACAGCATGATGCTTGCATTCCCATTTAACATGTGCTTGACTTTTTGAAGAACCCTGCAGCCCCGAATATCTAGATCTTCGCTGCGCTTCGGCAAAATAGGGGAATGCGCTCGCTGTTTCGGTTCAATTTTTCCGTAAGACATTATCGAAAAGGGATGATTTGCCCGTGTTCCGGGGCAGATCGGAAGAAGGATGACATGAAAAAGCCAAGTGCTAAACAGTACATACTCGCCGCCATAAGACGACAGTATGCAGAGCGGGTTCCGACTACAGTCCTTATCGGGCCATACTGTGCAAAATTAGCGGGGCACTCTATTCGTGAACTGCTGACAGATGCTCAAAAAAGCGCCGAGTCACATCTGGCATTTTTTGAGCGATTTCACCCCGATAGCATTATCGCCTACAACGATATCTATTTAGAACTGGAGGTGATTGGGTGCGAATTGGATTTTCCAGAGGATGGTATCTCCCGCCCGAAATCGATCCTTTTAGATGAGAAATCCAAGCTGACGCGATTAAGGGTGCCTGACCCGAAAAAAGACGGACGTCTCCCCTATTACATGGAAGTGTGTGAGCGAATATCATCCCAGATACGCAAAACCACCGCCGTGGGCCTTGGCCACGCCGGCCCCTGGAACATCGCCGCCCACCTCCGGGGTGTTGAAAAGCTTCTCACCGAAGATATGATGGATCCGGATTTCATTCATGACCTGATGCGCTTTACCACCGAGGTCGTCCGCCGGATGGGTGATGCGCTTATCCAGGCGGGATTTGCGCCGTCCCTGGGTGAGGCGACCGCTTCGTGCAGTCTCATATCTCCGCAAATCTATCGGGATTTTATAAAACCCTATCACAAAGAACTCTGTAATTATTTTAAATCAAAAAAAGTGCCGATGGCCCTGCATATTTGTGGATACATTGATCCGATTATCGATGATATTTTGGACACGGGAATCGGTCTGATCAGTTTGGATGCCCCCTCATCGCTGAACAAAATGATTGAAAAATCCAGTGGCAAGGTTGTGGTAATGGGAAACGTACCGACCGGATTGTTCGCTATCGGAGATTTCGGGGAAATGGAAGCCGCCGTTGACGAATGTCTTGAAAAGGGGGCGGCTGGAAGCGGGTTTATCCTTGCTTCAGGTTGCGAGATCCCATTAAATTCCACCGAAGATCGGATTGATCGTTTTTTCAAATATGCACACGCAGCCGGCCGACATACTATGTCCAATCTGAAAAAACAGCACCCGGAGCTTTTCCCTGGTTGACATAATTAAAACATGGTCACATCCTTAAAATGCAGACAATTCGTCACCAAATGATGACACATTTGAACGGGTCAGAGATGACCGCCATCGAACTGTCTCAGATTCTTGGGATCCCGGAAAAGGAGGTTTACAGCCATCTTCCCCATGTCTCATCTTCCGTTAAGTCCAAGGGCAAAAGGCTTTTTATTCAACCTGCAAGGTGCCTGAACTGCAGATACGTCTTTAAAGACAGGAGACGCTTCACTTCCCCGGGGCGATGTCCGCGTTGCAGGAAGAGCCACATCCAAATGCCGGCGTACCAGATCCGTTAGCGAAAATCCCGTCATCCGGGGCTACGGGATTCTTCAATTCTAATCAAGCACCGCAATGGCCTCAACTTCTATCATAAATGCCGGCAGAGCCAAACTCTCAATTATCAACAAGGTATTGGGTGGGCAGGGTTCGGTGAGATACTCACTCCGAACCTTTCGATAGCCTTTAATGAAGTCGAAGTGCGTCAGAAATGTCGTCATTTTTACAATATGAGACAAATTGCCGCCGGCCTCCTCCAGAATGTTTTTCAAGTTTGTAAAAACCTGGCGTGCCTGGCTTTCGATATCGCCCGGACCGACCAAATTCCCATCAATGCCGTTTGCTATTTGTCCTGCAATATAAAGGGTATTGCCCACTTTGGCAGCTTGGGAATAGCCTGTGGTAGGGTGGACACTTTTTAGCTCTAGAATTTCATGGGCCATTGGGTTTCTCCTTGATCAACGGAGAAGGGTTAAATTTTTTCATGCCTCCCCGTAAAACTATTCCAGAGCATTCCCGGGAGATTCATGCCGGGTTTATATTCTTTTCCGGATAAAAATAACTCTTCCACCTTTAATGAGCGAAGATCTGCGGGGTCATGGGTTAAGGGATTCTTGTTCAAAATCACCATATCCGCAATTTTTCCTTTTTCCAGGCTACCCCTCTCCTTTTCATCAAAAGTCGTCCAGGCCACCTCGTATGTATACATTTTTAAAGCATCGATAATGGAAACGGATTGATCCGGATCATATGGATGATTGCACGCCCCATAGATCCCTTCAATCGGATCAGGATACGTCACAGGTGCATCTGACCCGCCACTGAGGTGTATTCCGGCATTCAAAATGGATTTCAAGGGAGAGCTTCCGGTGACCCTAGGACCCAAAATTTCATTTAGGTACGCCAGGGGTTCCATGGGACTGATCAGAAATCCGGGTTGAGAGGTGATACCGATTCCTAATTCAGCAATTTTTTTCAAATCATCGGGAGTAATCAAACAGGCATGAATAATCGTATGCCGGTGGTCTTCCCGCGGATAGTCCAGCAGTGCCGCTTCAATTGCCTTTACAGCACGGGTAACAGCCGCATCCCCGATGGCGTGCATTTCAATCTGCAGCCCAGCCCGATTCGCTTTTTTGGCGAATTCAATTACATCTTCTTCACGTTGAAAAAGAATCCCTGTATTATCCGGATCATTGCTGTAAGGTTCATGTAGTGCGGCGTCACAGGTGCCAAAGGACCCGTTAAGAGCTGTGGCGAAACATCCGCCAATCCGAGACAGGCTTCGTTTGAGTACTTTCTCCACTTCCATGGTTTGAAAGAACAGTCGTGTTTGAAATTGTCTTTTCTTTGATAGAGCTTTTGCAATCAGGCTCACAAAAGTAATGTCGAGGTCTTTGGGAAATCCAATCCCCTCGGTTGCGTGAATGAGTCCAATCCCTTTTTCTGCCAGCAGATCAAAGCTTTTTACGATACTTTTTACCAGATCGAGCGGGGAAACCAATGATGTTGCATAATCCGTCCCTGCAAAATAGGCTTCATAAAATAGGTGGCCTTTATCCGCTTGAAAACCCCGTAAATTTTTGACCTTGTCGGGAAATTTTTCCAGCATTTTAGTATTGCAAACCGCTGAGTGTCCATGATAGCAGACAATAATCAACGGGATATCTGAACACGCCTCATCCAGTTCCTGCCTCAAAATCAACCGTTTTTCTCTAATACGATGCCTGGATGCGCCAAAGGAGATAATCACTTTCTTCTTTTTATTTTCGGCTACATATCTCTGTATAATTTCCCGGAGTTCCTTGATATTTTCCGCTGCTCTTACATCAAAATAAGAACCGGCAATCAGGGCCCAATTAGAAAAGTGCATGTGCCCGTCCCCAAAAGACGGCAGTAAAGCACGGTTTTCCAATTCCACTTTGCAATCATCTTTTGTGTACTCCAAAGGCAGAGAATCTCCCAGATAGACGATTCGCCCTTGGTCTTCAACAAGATAATTATAGACCGTATTGTTTTTATCCAAAGAGATTATTTTGCCATGATAAATGCGCATCGCGTGTATCGGTCCTTTAATTTTTTAAACTATCAAAGAGCGCTGCATCCCGCCTAGGGGCCGACAGGTGCCTGTCTGCGTGTGGACGCACAGGTAGGCATCGATGCGGGTTTGACGTGGCATGTGTTTTAAACACCACTTTTGCACCTATTTATCAACAAAGAAACAACGTTGTTTTCGGGCTAGCAGCAAAAATTCGACGTATCGTATTGAATAATTATTAATTACGATGCGACCCCGTTGGGTTCAAGCTTATTCTATGTTTGCGCCGACAACGGCGGCCAGCTGCATCATGTTGATCGTTTGGTCTTCTTTCAGCGTTGTAAGGTCAGTGACCTTGCCTGATTTGCTTTTGGATTTTGTGTTTTTGAAGACCGGGAGCAGTTTAGCATCAACCACAATGAACTTGCCTGCGTTCTCAGGCTTTCCATTTTCAGTCTTTGTCTGAAGTTTATTAGCTTTAATATAGTCCCATAGTTTCTTGGTGATCTCTGTCCTGGGAAGTTCTGCTGCTCCCAGGAGCTCTGCCAGCTCATTTTTCAGCTTTACCGGTTTACTCAGTCCTTTTCCTTCTGCCATTTTTAACTCCTCCCTATTTAGATTTAAATAAAATTATCTCCGGGTCAGATCTTCTGACCATTTTACTTTTTTCAAGAATATTTATTGAGACTCGCGGATGGATTAACTTAATGCCATATGTCTGGGTTAGCGTTTTTAAGGAGCAGACGTGCAATCTCCCGACTCTCTCTGATGAGCAATGAACCAACAACGAAATCGCCGTTATATATTATTTGACAATGGGGCTTTTTCTTAAGTGTTGGAATGTTGATCTCTGTCTATCTGTAAGGCATCGTATGAAGACTGGACTCGATCAGCGTTCTGAACGGCTCATCGCTACCACAAACCATACTCTGAGTCAAATATTCTTTAATAAACAATATGGTTAGATCGCAATTGGGGCATATTATTAAAGACATCCAGTTATGCAAAATAGCTATAAATTCAGGAGAGAAACGTCCTTCAGCAATTAATTAACTCCGCAGTCACGCAATCGGAATCTTTGCTTCACTTCGACCCCGAATACGGGATTTACGCTTTGCCTCAACAAGCTGCGGGGAATGCACTTGCTGGTAACTTACCCCTTCATGGCACATCCGTATATTGGGGTAGTTGCGCTGCATCCTTCGTCATTGCAGCGTACTGTACCCCCCGCTCCGGCACTATGTCATTTCCCTGTTTCGTGATTTCCTGAATCTCACAAACTGCGCCTGCTCTGTTGAAAGCAGCCTTGATCTTTATGGCGGTTTTATAATCCGCACTTTTCTTTATTACCGTTGGTGAGCCCGTAAAGAAAATACGTTCAATTTTCTTTCGATTCATATTATAAAGGGAGGCCAAATTATTTTTAACTCCCCCTTTTGTCATGCCACCCACTATGGTTCCGTCAAATGTGATTTTATAGCGTTTGTCTTCCATTTTTTTCCGGGAGATGAAGGGTTGTCAGAAGGCTTTTCACAATTGATCATAACAATATGCATGATACGAATCAATGTTCAATTAATCATTGTCAAAACCAACACACTGCAGTATGGGTAGTATGCATTTAAAACATATGGGGAGTTGGTTTTCATTCAATTGAGGTCATCGATAGCATCTGATAGACTGTGGTGAAATGAAGATAATAAAGAAATTAATTATCGGTTCACGTGCAAGCGATTTGGCACTGTGGCAATCGAATTTTATTAAACACGAACTTGAGAAACGCTTTAAGGGTTTAAAAGTCATCATTAAGCGGATCAAGACAAAGGGGGATAAAATTCTAGATGTTGCCCTTTCCAAGATCGGTGACAAAGGACTGTTTACAAAAGATCTCGAAAACCAATTGTTAAAGGGGAATATTGACATTGCCGTTCACAGTTTAAAGGACCTGGAGACACAGATCCCCGATGGTCTGAAACTTGCCGCAATCACCCGGCGACACGAAGTTGAAGATGTATTGATCGCAAAAAAACCCGGGGTTACCATCAGAACATTACCCCATGAAGCGACGGTGGCTACCGGATCGCTTCGAAGAAGATCTCAACTTCTCCATATCCGACCTGATATAAAAATTGTCGATCTGCGCGGAAATGTTCCCACTCGCATCCGGAAATTTTTGAACTCCGATTGGCATGGCATCATCCTTGCCCGGGCAGGTGTTGAGAGATTGAAGATGGAACGGCATATCTCTTCCTATATTAGTGTCGATGAAATAATTCCTGCAGTGGGACAGGGGGCTTTGGGAGTTGAAATAAAAGCAGACAATCAATTTGCAGCGAAAATGGTTCTATCGGTTCATGATCATGATACATTCCTGGCAGTATCTGCTGAACGTGCTTTTTTAAAAAGCCTCCGGGGCGGATGCCAGGTTCCGATAGGGGCATATGCCCTGGTTAAATCAAATGGGTTGTACCTTACGGCGGTGATCGGATCGATTGACGGAAAGACCCTATTTAAAAATAAAAGAAGGGGAAGCAAAAGCGACCCTGAAAAAATCGGAAAAGCATTGGCCGATGATCTGTTAAAAGCAGGTGCCGGGCGTATATTGGATGATATTTATAAACAGGTATAATTCGCAATATCTCAATCGATCAGGACAGGTAGCACTGCAGAAAAGTTGCAGGGGCTTTTGCATAAAATCAAGACAAGGCACTGATTCGTGTCCAAGATCCTAGAAAATAAGGTCATCGTTTTGACCCGGCAGCCTGAACAATCAAAGGAGGCCATCTTGAAATTAGAGAAAAACGGGGCGGCTGTAATTTCTTTTCCCACAATTGAAATTGTACCCACAGAAAATCACGAGGAGTTTGACTCTTGGATTAAAAAATTTAACATGTTTGATTATATCGTCTTTACATCCGGCAATGCGGTTAAACACTTTGTTATTCGTCTGGATCAGATTCAAAAACATCTAGATTTTGATAAAACAAGCGTTGTGGCGGTTGGAGAAAAAACTGCTGTCACCTGCAACCGATATCATATTCCGGTCGATATTGTCCCCAAAGATTTCAGTGCAAAAGGCATTGTGGAAGAGTTGAGCAAGTCTGATATAACCGGAAAAAAATTCTTTATTCCCTGCTCTTCCATAGCCAGGGATGAACTGCCGGAAAGACTTGGCCGAATGGGTGCAAAGATTACGCGTCTGCCAATCTACAATACAATCGTGCCTGATGGTTCTGAAAACGATAAAACCGTCGAGGTGATTTTAAACAGCAAACCGGATATTTTTATTTTCACCAGTCCGTCTACCTTTCATAATTTCGTAAAGATTTTAAATCTGGCCGAGCCTGAAGATTATTTTAAGGGGCGTACAGTGGCAGCCATCGGCCCCACAACGGAAAGTGCAATCAGGTCCAAAGGAGTTATGGTTCAAATTACCCCCCTAGAAAATACAATGAACAGCCTTATCGATTCTGTTTTGAATTTTTATCCTATAGCTGATAAAATCGAAAACTAAAATTAAAGTGGAGGCGTTTGTGGATAATTTTCAAAACGACCTGTTCCTGAGGTCATGTAAATGTTTACCTGTTGAGAGAACGCCAATTTGGATAATGCGACAGGCCGGGCGCTATTTACCGGAATATCGTGCTGTCCGGGAAAAGGCAGATTTTCTGACCGTGTGTAAGACCCCGGAACTTGCAGCCGAAGTTACCGTTCAGCCGATTGATCTGATCGGCGTTGATGCAGCGATTATTTTTTCAGACATTCTCGTAATACCCGAGGCAATGGGTATGCACTTTGCTATGGAAGAGGGTGTGGGACCGGTGTTTACTCAGCCGATTCGAAATGAAGCGGATGCAAAGGCGCTGAGATATATCGATCCCTTTGCCGATCTCAAATATGTAATCGATGCCGTGATTATGACCAAAAAAGAATTGAATGGCCGCGTCCCCTTGATCGGCTTTAGCGGCTCCCCATGGACACTGTTGACCTACATGGTCGAGGGACAGGGTTCAAAAACATTTTCAAAAGTTAAAAAATTGATTTTTACCCAGCCCAAACTGGCACACAGCCTTCTATCAAAAATCGCCGATGTCGCTGCAGCCTTTTTAAGCGCAAAAATTGAATCAGGTGTAAACGCAGTACAGATATTTGATACATGGGGTGGCATCCTTTCAGAGGATGATTTTAAAGAATTTTCATTAACATATATCCAAAAAATTATTTCTCAACTCCGACGAAACGATGAGCCGGTCATCGTCTTTGCAAAAGGCGTACATTATATGCTGGACAAGCTGGCTAGGTGCGGAGCCGATGTATTGGGTCTCGACTGGACGATAAACATCGGCAAAGCCAGAAAAAAGGTTGGCGATAAAGTTGCGCTACAGGGAAACCTTGACCCAACTGTTCTTTATGCCGGTCGTGAAAAGATAGAAAAGGAAGCGGGAAAAATTTTAACTTTGTTCGGCCAAGGAAGCGGACATATATTTAATCTCGGACACGGGATCTTCCCTGATGTGCCGCCGGAGAACCTGAAAGTTTTGGTCGATTTTGTTAAGAAAGAGAGTGCGTATTTTCACCGTGCAGGAGAATAGTTTTGATAGAAATCGATATTAATTTAATAAAAAAACATGACAAACCGGGGCCCCGATACACGAGTTATCCCACCGCCCCCCATTTTCACGAATCGTTTACACCGGATAATTTCAGGGATGAAACCATCAGGACCAATCAGGGGGAAAACCTTCCGGATCTGTCCCTATATTTTCACCTGCCGTTCTGTGACACCCTCTGTTATTTTTGCGGCTGCAACATGATTGTCACACACAATCGGGATAGAATCAGTCGTTACATCGGATACTTGAAAAAAGAAATCGATTTAATCAGTTCCTTTATTTCAGCGGATAGAGAAACGGTCCAGCTGCACTGGGGCGGCGGTACCCCGACCCATCTGAATCCGGATGAGATCACTGATTTGGCCGCTTATATTCATGATCGTTTTGATTGCAAAAATGTCATGGAAGCCGGCTGTGAAATTGATCCCAGGGAATTAACAAAAAACCATCTCGAAGCCCTCAAGGACGGCGGCTTTAACAGAATCAGCATGGGGGTTCAGGATTTCAACGAAAAGGTTCAGCGATCCGTAAACAGAATTCAGCCGGAGGATATGACAAGACAGGTGGTTGAATGGGTAAGGGACTTGGGGTTTCAAAGTATCAATCTGGATTTGATATACGGACTTCCCCTTCAAACTATCGGATCGTTTGAAGAAACGGTTGATACCATTATCGATATTTCTCCGAATAGAATTGCTTTGTTCAATTTTGCACACGTCCCCTGGATGAAAAAGCACCAAAAACTCATTCAACTCGAAGATTTGCCTGTTGCTGAAGAAAAACTTCATATTTTAAAAATGGCAACGGAAAAACTTGTAGAAACGGGTTATGTTTTTATCGGGATGGATCATTTTTCAAAGCCCGACGACGAGCTGGCGGTTGCCTTGAAAGAGAAAAAACTCTACCGAAATTTTCAGGGGTACAGCACCCATGCCGGTACGGATCTTTACGCAATGGGTATCACCAGCATCAGCCAGTTCGGGCGTATTTATGCCCAAAATGTAAAAAAAGAAAAAGAATATTTCGACATGCTGGACAAAAGAATGTTGCCCACGGCAAAAGGGTGTTATCTGACAGATGATGACATGTTACGCCGGTTTGTCATCACAAAATTAATGTGTGACTTCGAACTCCAATTTGGCCTGGTTGAAGAAAAATTCGATATCGATTTTAAAACCTACTTCGCCTGGGGATTGACAAATTTAAAGGAAATGATCGAGGGCGAATTGATAGCCGTTGAAAATGGCGTGATGAAAGTAACAAAAACCGGCAGATTTTTGATCAGAAATATCGCGATGAATTTTGACGGCTATATTGAAAGAAAAGAAGACCATTCCCGGTATTCGAGAACCGTATAACCCCAATCGAAAAAAACTAAACCGGAGTGTTAGTACCTTAATCGAGGTATAAGAATATATGCATAAAAGGGCAGTCATTATTTTCAACCTCGGCGGTCCGGATTCTTTAGCATCGGTGGAGCCTTTCCTATTCAATCTTTTCAGCGATCATGATATTTTCAGTATCCCGGTCGGACAAAAGGTGTTCGCACGGATAATCTCCAGGAGAAGGGCCCCGAAAACAAAGCGTATTTATGAGCAGATTGACGGGAAGTCACCCATTAATTATTGGACGGAGTATCAGCGGCAGATGCTTCAGAAAACGCTTAAAAAGGAGCTTCCCGAGATTGAAGTGTTTACCGCAATGCGCTACTGGCATCCGATAATAAAAGATGTGGCCGAACAGATCGCGGTGCATAATTTTGACAAAATCGTCCTGCTCCCTCTCTATCCCCACTATTCCACTGCAACAACCAGGTCATCGTTTAATGAATGGAAAAGAGTCTACAAGGGTGACCCAACCCGTCTGATTTACGTCAACGATTATTTTGACAACCCCCACTATATATCTGCGATAAACAATCGAATCGATGAATCGATTTTGGACTTTCCGGAAAAAATACGCAGCGATATACAGCTTTTGTTCAGTGCCCACGGAACCCCTTTACGTTTTGTTAAAAGAGGTGATCCGTACAGCGATCAAATTAAAAAAACCGTCGCCGATGTGATGGCTGCGCGAAATTTTTCCCATGAACATCATTTATGTTTTCAAAGCAAGGTCGGTCCCCTGAAATGGTTGAAACCATCGACGGCTGAGATGATAGAACATTTGGGCGCAAAAAATAAAAAGCACCTGTTGGTTATCCCTATCAGCTTCGTGTCGGATCATGTGGAGACCCTTTATGAACTCGAAATCGAATACAGACGGATTGCAGAAAATCTGAATATAGAAAATTACGGGGTCATGAAAGGACTGAACGACTCGACGACATTTATCGAGGCGCTCAAAGAAATAACCCTCAAGGCGATGGAAGAAGACAGGGCATCAATCAGAGGCAAAGGATAAACAGTGGAGAAACCCGCAATCAAAATTACGGTTTTAGGAGCTGGAATATCAGGCCTTTCCACTGCATACTGGCTCGCTAGGGATGGATTTGACATCACCGTTCTTGAGGCGCAAAACGAGGCCGGCGGCTCGATGGTAACCGAGAAGAAGAACGGATTTCTGATTGATTATGGTTCAAACAGCGGATTGGAAACCACCACCTTGGTCGGAGAACTGGTAGGTGAAACCGGTCTTCAAAAAGAAATGGTTTATGCAAATGAAACGGGGAACAAAAGATATATTTTAAGAAAGAATCAGCTCCATGCCTTGCCGACAAACCCAATCGCTTTTTTAAGAACAAAGTTATTTTCGAGGCGAGCCAAACTCCGTCTGCTTGCCGAACCGTTCATTGGGAAATCTGAAGAGGGTTATTATCAAAGTATTTCTGAATTTGTCAAAAGACGTCTCGGCCGGGAGTTTCTGGACTATGCCATAAATCCCTTTGTCGCCGGTGTATTTGCGGGAGACCCTGATACCCTCAGCGTTAAATCCGCCTTCCCTAAGCTATATCGGCTGGAGGAACTCTACGGCGGTTTGATAAAGGGAATGATTAAAGGCACAAAGGAAAGAAAAAACATTGGGGAGCAATCGAAACAGAGTACAAAGATGTTTTCTTTTATAGGTGGTATGCAGACCCTGCCCAAAGCAATTGCCCGCAAACTCGGTAAAAGAATCACATACAACTGCAAGGTCGAAAAAATTGACAAATCAGCAAATAGATACAAAATTTTCTACAAACACAATGATCTACCGAAAGAAATCGTATCCGACATTGTTTTATCAACAATACCTGCCTATAAAGCGGCCCCTGTCTTTGGTGGATTCGACAACCAATTGTGCCGGCATCTAAATGAGATCTACTATCCCCCTGTGCAAGTGCTCTTTTTGGGATTTAGAAAAGAAAGTATCGGGCGGGCCTTGGACGGATTCGGTTTTTTAATCCCAAAAAAAGAAAACAGGTCCTTTCTGGGCGCCATTTGGAGTTCGGTCATCTTTCCGCAACGGGCAGACAGCAACAAGACGGCATTTACCCTGTTTATCGGTGGTGCAAGATCTCCTGAACTTTTTAACGGGGACGTCGAAAGCCTCATCAACAGGGTGCTGAAGGAATTTAAGGAAATAATGAATATAAATGAAGACCCCCTGTTTGTTAAAGAAAAGATGTGGGCAAAGGCTATCCCCCAATACAACCTCGGTTATATTGAACACGAAAGATACTTTGAAAAGGTCGAGGGGGAATTTCCCGGTCTTTTTTTAAGCGGAAATTACCGGGGTGGCATTTCGGTTGGAGATTGTATTGCAAATTCAGAACCGGTCTATAAAAAGATTGTTGATTTTATCAGCAAATGAGCGGTTTGACAGGAATGGACATTTTCACCAATCGCACATACCTGCCGTTGTTTGCTTGGAAACCGCAATGATATGACCCTGCTTGACAATATACCGGCCCCATGGCAATGCCCGGACCAGCATCATAGTTGTCAGTGCACACAATGTTTATGTGTCGCCTGATTGGGTGATCGCTCTATGGCAACAGAATTATAGGTAAGCAGTTCACCCACCTCGTCGCTGTTCGCCTCACGGAGTGTGTCCCCTTTGAGTCTCTGCGTTTGCATGCCTGCAGAAAAACCTTGCTCCATTTGCAATACAGACTTGGAGCGATACCCTCTCGACGACAGATCGCAGAGATGCTGTCCTCGCCCTTCAGACCTTCTAAAATGATCCGGATTTTTTCCTCAGAATTGAATTTGCGGCGGGTTCTGCGTTTGATTTCTTTAACCACAGATTCTGGACTTTTACGGGTTTTAAGTGTCATCGGTGTCTCCTTTCTCGATTTCGATTATAACCTAAAACCGTCTCTAATTTATATCCTAAATCTGTCCACTTTCCTTTGAAACGATACATGAAGCGGAAGAGATCGTGTCCATTGTGCTTCATTGATCCGGATGTGTCCAGGCTCAATAAGAAGAGAGATATAAAGACGAATCCGTGTCAGCGGTCCCTCCTGAGCCGCCCGGTTTCGATCCGGTCTACTTCATATGTCCCTGGGGTTATCACCACGCCGTATTCCTCCCTTGCACGCCGGGGCGAAATGACACCGTTTCTCATCTCTTTTGCGACACGGTCTGCAGATCTTGAAAAAGGATTGCCGAATCCGCCACCGCCCCCTGCCACCTGCCGCAAAACGGTTCCAGGAGGAAGTTCGGAAATGATCTCTTTGGATTTGGGTCGATGGAGTTTTCCATTGTCAAATCGAAAGCTCATTTCATTGATGCTGCCCGCTTTCCCTCCAAAAAGACCGAACGCCCGGGCCTCCTCATCAACACCGTCTCCAAAAACAACGCCCTTGACCCGGTCCCCGTAAAACCGGATCGTTGTTTCAACCCCCAGCCCGCCTCTCCATTGCCCTGCGCCTGCGGAATCGATCGAAAACTCATGCTTCAGGAGGTGGTGGGGCGTCTGGAGCTCAAACATTTCAGGGTCCTGGGCAAGGATACCTCCGGCACAATTAATCAGTCCAATATGGTCGTAACCGTCAAAACCCCGGGTCGCACCGGATCCCCCTTTCAGGGCATTGAACAGGATATCAACAAAAGGCCGGTTGTCTCTCGGATCAATCCCTGAGACGGCCAGAGCCAGCATCCTGTTCCACCCTGCCGTGACGCGGTCGGGGATGGCTTTCGACATGGCCTTGAAGATGGCATCCGCATGAGGTCCGGTAATGCTGTTACCAAATGTGGTTGCTGCCGGAAAGCGTGCATTCAGAAACGTCCCCTCCGGGATATCAATATGCAATGGCCTGAGAATACCTTCATTATGCGAAATATCAGGGTCCACCAGCATTAAAAAAGTCAAAATTACCGCTGATACGCTTGCGCTCAAGGGGGCATTGGCAAACCCTTCGGTCTGGGGATCGGTTCCCGTGTAATCAAAAAAGATCTCTTCCCCCTTTATGTTGATGTTGACCTTTATTTTAGATCTCGATCCCGGATGGATGCCGTCGTAGAACATCCAGCTCTCGCCCTGATAGTCACCATCCGGGATTCGTTTGATCTCGGAGCGAACCATCTTCTCTGTTGAATCAAAGAGCAACTCAAGATGTGCGCGAAACTGATCCACACCGTATCGATCGAGAAGAGACATTAATAACCTTTCCCCCACAACGCAGCTTCCGATCTGAGCCTTGATATCCTCTTCGACAATCGGGTATCGAATATTCGCGAAGATCAGATCCCATACATCCTTTCTGAGCTTCCCCTTCTCAAAAATCTTAACAGGGGGGATGCGAAAGGCTTCCTGCCAGACCTCCCGAGCGTCCGGGTTGTATCCCCCTGCCACCGCTCCTCCGATATCCGCCTGGTGCCCCTTGACCGCGGTCCACGCAAAGAGCACTCCTTGATGAAAGACCGGCTTGAATACCGACACATCGGCGTTCTGGTTTCCGCCGGTGAAGACATCATTGTGCAAAATAATATCGCCCGGATCGATATCTTCTCCAAAGTATTCGATGATTTTCCGACAGACCGGCTGAAGGGCAAATGCAAGGACTGGGATATATTCGGCCTGTTCAAGCATATGTCCTTTGTCATCGTAAAGGCCGGTCACAAAATCTCTCGCCTCATTGAGAATCGGTGATCTGCAGGTCCGAAGAAGCGTATACCCCATCTCATGGGTAATCGCTTTTAACCGGCACTGGAGAATGGATGCAAGTACCCGGCTTGCTTCACGGTTTGGTGCCACGATCTTACCCATCTTTTTCAATCTCTATCATCGGCATCTTTCCTGAGCTCCGGGGAAGGGAGTATGGCGGAACAAGTTCTATTGATGGATGGACCCGGAGCCGCTCACCAATTCGGCCGGCAAGTTCCTTTATCAATTTTTCCTTGTCCTGATCGTGTATTTCGGCAGACCCGTATTCAACCCTTATCTTCAACGGCGGGTTAACCAGAGGCCCGGTTTTCTTCAACAGAATTCGCATCGCCCCTGTTGTTCTGGGTGTGAACTCCCCCACAATGTCCTTCACGGCGGTAGGATAAACGTTTACCCCCTTTACGATCAGCATATCGTCCGTGCGACCCAGGATTTTGAATCTCATCTCAGGCCATTCGCAAGTGCAGGGTTCCATAAAAACCTGGACCAGATCTCCCGGGGCATACCGCATTAACGGCCCCCCCTCCCAATCGATAAAGGTGAACACCATCTCTCCCACAGTCCCGTCCGACATTTCAATTGGCAGTTTCGCCTCAGGGGTTACAAGCTCCAAAAAACAATGGTCCGGGGAAAAAAAATGCATCCCCGGATACGGTATTGAATCGCAGGAGATGCCGTGAAAGGCATGGCCGCCCCCGGTGTGATCAAAAACCCTTGCATTAAAGCCCTCCGCCAGGCTCTTTCGCAAAGATGGAATTCCGGCCCCCGGCTCTCCGGCACAGAAAAACCATCGAATGCCAAGTTCATCGGCCTGCCTTTCGGCAATCTCAGGGGCTTTTTTGATGAGGTACTCACCAAAAGAGGGCGTGGTGATCAGAACATCCGGTTTTGTCAAAATAGCAAAATCGAGGACCCGCCGGGTGCCGCCCTCTATGCCGACCGGCACCACACAGAGCCCCATGGCCTGAAGACCGTCGGAAAGGGGAAGCCCACCGGTGAACATGCCCAAAGAGAGCGCCTGAAGCACGATGTTGCCGGGCCTTAAACCCGCCCGCCAGTACTTCCTAGCATGCATTTCATTGAGCACCTCGATATCATGCCGGGTCAGGGTATAAAGGGTCGGCATTCCGGTCGTACCGCTTGTGGAATTGATGCGGATAATTTTTTCGCGGGGCGCACAGGTGATGAGACCGTATGGGTGCCCAAATCGCCGAAGTGACTCCTCCTGTACCCAACGATGCTCATCCTTGGTCATCAACGGAATTTTCTGAAAATCTTCAAGAGTTCGGATCTTATCCGGAGTTAAACCCACCCGGTGAAATTTCTCTTCCCGGTAGTAGACAGAGTTTTCGTAATTATACCGCAGCTGTCGCTTCAGACGCTTCCACTGCAAGGCTTTCATCTCTTTGGGTGGAAGCATTTCAATTTTTTCGTTCCAGAACTGCCCCTTTTTCTCCATGGCGGTATTTTTTGGCTGCCTCATTGTTTTTCCAAAAAATTTTATTTGCCCCATATCGAATGCGGCACCATGCCCCATCGGGGGTCCGTTCATTTTTTGGTCTTTGCGTCAACCGGCTGGCATATTTCAATGAGCAGATCCCAGCCTTCGATAGGATAAAAGAACGCCACAAGTCCATGGCCTCCTTTGCGGGGAAAACCCTTTACCAGCTTCATTCCCTTCTTTGTCATTTCGGTGATTGCCCCGTGAATATCATCGACCTGAAATGCCAGATGTTGAACTCCCTTTCCCGGGCAGGTAACGATCGAATCCACACCATCTATAGGTTTTTGAAACTCGATCAACTCCACCTGCCCTCCCCCAAGTGAGTAAAAGGCCATACGGATGCCGGCACCTTCCAATGCTATCTGCTCGTCACATTCAAGTCCCAGGCGGTCTGAAAAATCAGCCATCGCCCCTTGAAGGTCTTCCACCACAATACCGATATGATCGATCTTTTTAAGAAATTTCATCGGCTATCTATCCGGTCAGTTGATAAAAAAGGAACCGGGACCCAATGAAACAGCCCGGCTTTTCTTTACGTGGTTTGACGAAGCAGGAGTTGACAGACAAAACGCCTCATGATATTTTCATAGGAACATTTATCGCATATGAAAATTATTGTCAATGTCATGCCTCCTTTCGATAGGAAGGTATCTTAAGGCGTACTCTTGGCCATCGTTTATCTCTGCAAAAAACTTCGATCGACACTGAGAGGGAGATAGATGCTTCTCCAAGTAATTTTGAGCGGCCTCGCCACAGGGAGCATTTATGCTTTGGTCGCCCTGGGTTTGGCGCTCATCTACAACACTACGGAACATGTGAACTTCGCCCAAGGCGAGATGTCCATGGTTTCGGCCTTTATCGGATTCACTTTCTTTCATTCTGCGGGGTTCTCGCTTCCGGTGGCCTTTTTGCTCACCCTTGCCGTTTCAGCCGTGTTGGGAATCATTGTAGAAAGACTGGTGATCAGACCGGCCATGCGGGCTCCCCATTTTAATATCTTCATTATCACCCTGGGGCTCTCCATTGTCATGAAAAGTTTGGCCGGCTTTATATGGAGTCATGACGATTTTCCCTATCCCAGTATTTTCCCCAACGAAACGATTACAGTCGGTAACGCGACGATCGATATGATCAGCATCGGTAATATCGGAACAACAGTCATATTGATGCTGATGCTGTTCATCTTTTTCAAATACACCCGCTACGGTACGGCCATGCGGGCTGTTAGCCACAGTCAGAATGCCGCACTCCTGATGGGCATCAGCGTAAAGCAATCTTTTTCCATTACCTGGGCCATCAGCTTTTTGGTGGCTGCTGTCGCCGGTATTCTCATGGCACCCGTTGTTTTCTTGAGTACCCATATGGGCATGGTCGTCATTAACGGTTTCGCAGCCGCCATTTTAGGGGGATGGGGAAGTATACCCGGTTCCATCATCGGCGGGATGCTCCTTGGCATTATCGATAATGTCGCACCCCTTTATCTTCCTTCCCAGATAAAAAATGTTGTCCCCTTCATGGTAATCTGCATCGTGCTGGTCATCAGACCCAAGGGAATTATGGGGATAGAAAGGCTCACTAAGGTATAAAGTTAGGTATTTTCAGATGCAGGGGTTAAATAAAGGAAAAATATTGAGCTGGACTGGAGTACTGATCATTATCGCCCTTCTGCCTTTTATTTTAAGCAAATACACCGTCTTTTTACTCAGTTTGCTCGCTGTTTATGCGCTGGTCGCGCTTGGTCTGAATCTTTTGATGGGATATACCGGTCAGATCGCAGCCGGTCATGCCGGGTTTCTCGCCCTAGGTGCCTACTTTACAGCCATTGTCGGCACGCAGGTAGAATGGATGCCCTGTCTGGTGATCATTTTGATGGCCGGCATTTTCACCGGCATTGTCGGCTTTCTTCTGGGCATACCGATCCTCAGATTAAAGGGCTTTTATATTGCCATGGCGACCCTGGCCTTCGGTGTGGTGGTCAGTGAAATCATTCTCCAGTGGAGCTCTTTAACAAACGGCGATGACGGTTTTCAAGTCCCGATTGCCCGTATCGCCGGTTTTTCATTTGATTCTGATTTTAAACTCTATTATCTTATCATTTTTGTGACGATCATCCTGACCCTTTTTGCCAAGAACCTGGCAAACGGCTATATTGGAAGAGCTTTCATCGCCTTGAAAGAGAGCGAAACAGCGGCGCAAACCATCGGAATCGATCTGGCCAAATATAAGACCATTGCGTTTGCCATCAGCGCTTTTTACACCGGCATCGCTGGCGGTCTGTTCGCCTATCTGATAACCTATCTTTCACCCGATGCTTTCACGATTGAACTCTCCATCGATTTTATCGCCATGATCGTCATCGGGGGGATGGGGTCCATTCTGGGATCTATAATCGGAGCCGTTATTTTAACCGGCATGCAGCAGGTACTCGCGGGCCTTCAGAATCTTCAAATTTTAATCTTCGGTTTCTCGCTGATCATCTTTACGATCTTTATGCCCCGAGGCATCAGCGGTATGCTCAACACGCTTTTGGAAAGGCTCTCACTGGCCATGAGATCCAAAAATAAGGAGTTGGCGCAGGAGAGTTAACATCTCTCTCTTCCTGGAATATAAACAAAAACAGAAAGGAGTGCAAAAGAAATGAAACAGATTACAAAATTTTCGGTATTAGGACTTTTTCTCATGTTTTTCCTCTTCCCCGGAAGTAGCCTCGGAGGAGAAGTCGGTGTAACAGACACCACGGTTTTGGTGGGATGTTCCAACAGCTTCTCCGGCCCGCTTGTTTATCCCGGAACCCAGCTGGTGAACTACGGACTTGAAATTTATTTTAAACACATCAACGCACAGGGCGGAGTACATGGCAGAAAGATTGTCACCCAGTATTACGACGATGGCTATAAACCCCAGAACGCGGTTGCGAACACCAAACGGCTTGTGGAACAGGATAAGGTGTTTGCCATTCTTTCTTCCCAGGGTACCGCACCCGTCATGGCGACCGTGAAGTACCTCACCGGGAACAAAGTACCCCTCCTTTTTCCATTCCAGGGTGTCCCGATAAAAGGTGTTAAGACCATCTTCACCTCTTTTGCTCCCTACCCGACCCAATCCGAAGTGGTGACAAGTTGGCTTGTTGAAAAAAAGGGGTTCAAAAGAATCGGTATACTCTATCAGGATGACAAGTATGGATACACGTTCAGGGATCCGGCCAAAAAGGTACTTGAAAAGTATGGATTGGAGCTAATCGCTGCCGAATCCTACAAACGGGGAGCGGTGGATATGAGCGCCCAAATTGCCAAGCTTAAAAAAGCAAACCTGGATGCACTCATTTTGGTTGCCCTTCCCAAATCGGGCGCCTCTGCCTTGAAAGAGGCCCACAAACAGGGTTTGAAGGGAACCAAGATTATCTCTTCGGGCCCGCTGACCGATGAAAAATTTATTATCCTCTCGGGCGGTGTCGGCGAAGGGGTATGGGGTCTGTCCCTGTGGCCGGATCCGGTCAACTCCCAGCGTCCGGCGATGGCCGAATACAGGGAAATGATGAAAAAATACGGAAAAGATAAGGACAACAGACCTAATCGCTACAGCCTGTTTGGTTATTTTTATGCGAAACTGTTTGTTGAAGGGCTCAAAAAAGCGGGCAAAAACCTGACCCGTGACAGCTACTTGGCTGCCCTGGAGGGGATGAAAAACTGGGAAAACGGCATTGTACCGGCGGTGAGCTTTTCAGGATCCGCCCACCTGGCCCAGAACGCCGGATTTATGGTTGAAGTAAAAAAAGATGTGTTCAAACCGATCTCCGGATGGGTAAGACTTAAAGACGGTAAGCTTGTTGAGGAACCTCTATAAATCATCTTCCCCCTTGGGAGCCCTGTAGGCCCCCCAAGGGGTCCTTTCGGGATTGCTTTTTCAATCACCTGCCCCGAGATAGACTTTTCTGACATAGTCGTTTTTGATCAGGCTTTCAGCATCGTCGTGCAGGGCGATCTTCCCGGTTTCCATCACATAACCGTACCGGGCGGTCCGGAGTGCCATGTTGGCGTTTTGCTCCACTAAAAGGATGGTAACACCTTCTCTGTTTATCTCCTCAATGATGTGAAATATTTCCTCTACCAAAAAGGGGGCCAACCCGAGTGAGGGCTCATCCAACAGCATGAGCTTTGGATTGGACATCAGCCCCCGGGCAGTGGCCAGCATTTGCTGTTCGCCTCCGCTGAGGGTTCCCGCCATCTGTTTGGCCCGCGAATTGAGGATCGGAAAAGAGGTGTAGATTCTGTCCAGATTCCGCTGAACTTCCTTCCCGTCTTTCCGGGTAAAAGCGCCCATCTTAAGGTTTTCCTGAACCGTAAGTCCCATAAATATATCTCTGCCTTCCGGCACCTGGCATATCCCCAGCCGTACGATTCGATGGGGAGAAATATGATGAATCGGTTGCCCCTGGTATAGGATTTCTCCACCGGCAGTACGGATAAGCCCTGAAATGGTCCTCAAGGTGGTGCTCTTACCGGCTCCGTTCGCCCCCAGCAGCGCTACAATCTGCCCTTCAGGAACTTGAAGAGATATCCCTTTGAGGGCTCGTATTCGACCGTAGTGCGATTCAACTGAGATTAGTTTAAGCATCGTGTTTTGTTGTGCCCAAATAGGCTTCGATTACATTTTTGTTCTGTTGAATTGCTGTTGGCGTGCCTTCTGCGATCTTCTGGCCAAAATGAAGTACGCAGATTCGATCGGAAAGTTTCATGACAAGGCGCATATCATGTTCCACCAGCAAAATGGAGATCCCTCTCTCATCCCTGATCGATTGAATCAAACCCATCAGATTCTCTGTCTCCTGCGGGTTCAATCCCCCGGCCGGTTCATCCAGCAGCAAAACTTTTGGATCTAGCGCCATCGCTCTGGCCAGTTCCACTCGCTTTTGAATTCCAAAGGCAAGGTCCACCGCTTTCTGATCCTTGAAGGATTCCAGATTCAGGAAATGGAGAAGATCGAGGATGTAATCTTTGTTTTGATCCTCTTCAGCTTTTGATCTGTGGGTGGCGAAAAAATTGGCCATGACCCCGGAACGGTAATAAAAATGACGGCCGGTAAGAACGTTTTCCAAGACCGTCATCTCATTGAAAAGCTCTATGTTCTGAAATGTCCTGGCAATTCCTCGGTTTGCCACCTGATGCGGCTTGAGAGAGAGCAGGTTTTCATCTTCAAATAAAATCCGACCGCCATCGGGTTTGTACAGGGCGTTAATGATGTTAAAAATCGTAGTTTTGCCGGCCCCATTCGGTCCGATCAGGGAAAAAATCTCTCCTTTTTTCATGCTGAATGAACACTGATACAAAGCCTGCAGCCCGCCAAAACTGATGGAAACATCTTCCACTATGAGGATCGGTTTTGCTCCGCTCATATTTTCTCACGCCATTTTTAGACAGACTCGTAAAAAGTCATTTGCGAACGACTTTGAGCATTTTGGGATAAAGCGTCTTGATAGGTGGTACGTTAAGAATTTCAAGCTGTTTGAGGAGGTTACGACGAGTTCTTGAAATTTAGTATCACCTATCTGAACGCCCCACAATGGTCATTTAGAGAGCAATATGGTCTTTTTACGAGTTCATTATTTTCAGACAGCGGCTATTTTATTTTCTTCTCTTATCATGGATGAATTCAATACGCTATTTTCAATCTCTTTTTCTTTTGTTTTCAAATATACGGTGTATGAACCGTAGCTATCCACCAGTAGATTGTATTCAGGTGTCACAAAAGTGGTGGTATTTACCTGTTCCAATATTGCAGGACCGAAAACCTTGTTTCCGAAAGTCAATACCTCGGCGTCAAACACGTCCACCTCCTGAAACCGCTTCTGCATCGGCAGATAGACTTTTCTTCTCCCTTTGAGCGCTGAAGATGGATTTACACCTCCGTATGCTTTTGGCTTGATTTCTGGTTTTTCGGTCCTGCCGATGCAGACCAACCTGAGGTTGATCAGTTCGACGGGTGCTTTTTCAGCCTCAAGAGAGTAGCCGAAGCGTTTGTTATGCAGGTGATGGAACCGGGTAGCCAAGGCATCAAAGTCGGCCTTTTCCACCTCATCCGTTGATATTTTCATGTTGACTTCGTGATACTGTTTCACATAACGAAGATCCAGAGAACAGGTATATTCGATGCAATTTTCCGGAATCCCTTCGGATGCCACGAGATTGGATCCTTCCCTTTTCATCTGGCTGAAAAAATCTTTGAAGCTCTTTGCATCTGCTTCGTTGAGCAATGTGGCGTAAGTCTTCACAAAATCATGTTTGAGATCTGAAAGCAGCATGCCGGCTGCACAAAAGATGGATGACTCCCTGGGGATAAGCACCAGCGATATTTCAAGTTCCTGGGCAATCATGCATGCATGGTTGGGGCCGGCGCCGCCGACCACAATCAGCGGAAAATCCCTTGGATCATAACCCTGTTTGACGGAAACCTCACGCACCGCCGCCGCCATATTCACATTAACAACATTGTACATTCCTGCGGCAGCCTCGTAAAGATCGATGCCCAGGGGTTCGGCAATATGGTTTATAATCGCCCGGCTTGCCTTCTCCAGATACAAAGGAATATGTCCCCCTGCAAAATAATCTTTTTCCAGATACCCCAGAACAAGATCGGCATCCGTGCAGGTCGGCAGCTCTCCCCCCAAATCATAGCAGGCCGGCCCCGGGTTCGAACCCGCGCTCTGGGGTCCAATTTTCAAAAAATCCCCTTCATCGATCCATCCGATGCTCCCCCCGCCAGCGCCGATGGTCACAACATTGAGCATTGGAAGTGCCAGTTTCAGATGCGCAATCTCGCCGGAAGTCGTCACCGTGGGGGCCCTGTCCCTTACCAGAGAAGCATCGAAACTGGTTCCGCCCATATCGACCGTGATACAATCCGAATACCCCTGGGCGGCAGCGTATGCAACCCCAGCCACAGGACCTGCGGCAGGCCCGGAGAGAAGGGTCACGGCGGCCCTTTCAACAGCCAATTCAGGGGATATGACACCACCGTTTGACTGCATGATCAGAAGAATCCCGGAAAAATGTGCGTGCTGCAGTTTGGAGACCAACGAGCTGATATAGCTTTTTAAAATAGGTCCCACATAAGAATTGAGAACAGTCGTGCTGACCCGGTCATAAAACCGTATGGAGGGAAGAAGCCGGTTTGAAGCCGTCAAGTAAACATCCGGCAGCATTTTTGAAACAATTTCTGCTGCTGTTTCCTCGTGCCGGCTATTCACAAAAGAATTCATAAAGCAGATCGCAACAGCGTCCACGCCTTCCTGAATCATGAAGTTCACCCCATCTTCCACATCATCCAGATTGATCGTGGTCATTTGATCCCCTTTATGATCTATTCTTTCTTCCACAGGCAGCCTCAAATACCGTTCGATAAGCGGCTCCACATTTTTATACCGATTGTTGTACTGCTCCTCACGAATTCCCCTTCTCATTTCCAGGGTGTCCCGGAGGCCTTTTGTGGTTAACAAAGCGGTCTTTGAACCGCTTCGGGTCAGAACCGCATTGGTGGTTACCGTGGTTCCATGGACGATGACCGACACCTGTTGCAAAAACTCTTCAATCCGCATATCCAGCTCTGACGCCATCGTTTCGAGGCCTCGAATCACGGCAATCGAAGGCTCTTGCGGTGTGGAAAGCACCTTATAGATCCGGGATGCGCCATCTTCTAAGGACAGAAGGAAATCCGTGAAGGTTCCCCCCACATCAATGCCGATCTTGAATCTCATTGAACGATTAAGACTCCAACTTCTTTTTCGCCTTTATGGCGGTCAATACCCTTTCCGGGGTGATGGGAAGATCCTTGATCCGAACGCCTATGGCATCGTAGATGGCATTGGCAATCGCAGGTGCGGTCGGAACACATCCGGGTTCACCAATCCCCTTTGCCCCATAGGGACCATCTTTATCAAAGGTTTCAAAAACAGGGGCTTCAATCGGTACAACATCCTTTATCGTCAGGATTTTGTAATCCCTGAAATTGGGGTTCATAATTTCGCCCTTTTCGTGGATGATCTGCTCGGTCAGTGCATATCCGATACCCATCATCACCCCGCCGTAAACCTGGCCATCAAGGAGTATCGGGTTGATCGCCCGGCCGATATCATGGGCAGCGACATATTTGAGGATCTGAACCTTTCCGGTCTCCTCGTCCACCTTCACACGCGCACCGTGGGTGCCAAAGGTGTAGGTCATGGAAGTGTTGCCCTTAAAATCCCTTCCCAGGTTTTCGTTTTCAGGATCATAGAAATATTCGGCCATCAACATTTCCCCATTTGTGCTGAAATGGAACTTCCGTAAAAGCTTTCCGATCTCCAGCCGCTTTTTCGGATCCTCCTTCACCATGACCATCCGGTTTGCCATAATCAGTATCTCCGGAGGCGCTTCCAGTTGTTTGGAGGCCATGTCAAAAATACGTGCTTTAATTTTCTTTGCAGCGCCCAGGGCGGAGTTTCCGGCAACAAATGTTGTTCGACTCGCATGGGCACCTACATCCCATGGACAAACATCGGTGTCGGAGTGTATGACATGAACATCCGCCACATCAAGGCCCAGTTCTTCCGCCACGATCTGGGCCACCATATTATCGGCACCCTGGCCCATGTCCGTGGCACCGGTAAACAGGTTTATTTTTCCGTAATCGTCCATTTTGATAATGGTGCCGCAACCGTCTGATTTATAAACCCTGGCCCCGCCTCCCACATGGATGAGCGATGCGAATCCAACACCGACCCCCTTCTCCTTGGGGGTCTTTTTTCCCAGTCGCTTTTCAACCTCATCAATGCACTGATCGAGCCCGCAGGTGGTGATCTGGAAATCCTGGGGAGAAACATCACCGGCCTGGTTGGCATTGATTCGGCGAAGTTCCATTGGATCGAACCCGGAGGTCTCTGCCAGCATATCCATCGAGCTTTCAATGGCAAAGGTGGCCTGCGGGTTGCCATATCCCCGCATGGCCTGGGAGTAAGTATTGTTAGTATATACACACATGGCCTCATATCGCACATTCGGCACCCTATAAAGGCTGGTTATCGGCATCATCATGACCGACGGAGTGGTTGCGCCCCATGATGTATACGCACCATTATCCAGAACCATGGATATATCACGAAACAAAAGTTTTCCGTTTTTGTCGCATCCCTGGGCAACATCCATAATCGTCGGCTGTCTGGTTGACGTAGCAAAAAACTCTTCTTCCCTGCCGAATACAATTTTGACCGGCTTCCTGGTATGGAAGGCGAGAAGGATGGAAAGATATTCGTACGCATAGGTATCCAGCTTGCTTCCGAAACCGCCGCCAATGCAGGGTTTAATCACCCGAACCCGCTTGTCTCTCAAGCCCATGGCTTTGAGCGCGGACAAAAAGTCTTTTTGCGCCAGGGACGGAATCTGCGTGTTGGTGTAAATGGTCAGATTGTTGGTGTTATCAAATTGAGCAATTGCACCACTGGTCCCTAAACAGCAGTGGGTCACCCATGTGGTGCTGAATCGATTTTCCACCATATAGGCGGTTTCTTTTTTTGCGGTCTCCACATCGCCGTAATGGAGTTTCCACGGCATCTTCAGGATATTGGTTTTATGCTCCTCGTGTACTAGCGGTGCATCTTCCTTCATCGCAGCTTCTGGATCAAAAATTCCAGGAAGCGCTTCATAGGTCACTTCAATAAGGCTGAGCGCTTCTTGGGCTATCTCCGGGTCAATGGCAGCAACCGCTGCCACCTCATCCCTGTAAGATCGAACCTTCCCTGTTTTTAACGGCCTGTTGTCCTTATAAACGCCAAATTTTATTTCAGGGATATCTTTTCCGGTCAAAATAGCACGGACTCCGGTCAGTTGTTTTGCCTTTGAAGTATCGATGTTAACAATTCTGGCATGCGGATATTTGCTGTATAATATTTTTCCATGCAGCATGCCGGCAAGTTTAATATCTTGAATATACTCGACCCGACCCGTTGCCTTGTCTACCGCATCGATTTTCGGGATGCGCTTTCCCACCGCTTTCAGATCCTGCATCATTCCCTCTTATCTATTCGTCTTTTTCTTTGTTCTTCCAGGCGACGACATGGACTTCCTCGACGCCGCCCTCGCTGATCGATTTGATTGAATCGATAATCTGAACATACCCAGTGCACCGGCAGATGTTACCGGCCAGCGAATGCTTGATTTCTTCTTCTGTGGCATTCGGACTCTCGTCAAGAAGCGCCTTGGCGGACATGATCATGCCGGGGGTGCAGTATCCGCACTGAATACCGCCGTTTTCAACAAACGACTTTTGAAGTGGATGAAGGGTCCCGTCCGGTGATGTCAGACCCTCGATGGTGACAACGTCCTTTTCGGCAATTTCTAAACCGGGAAAAAGACATGAATTGACCGCCATCCCGTCAACAATGACGGTGCAGGCACCGCACTCCCCGCTACCGCAACCCTCTTTGGTACCCAGCAAGCCGAGTTCTTCCCTGAGCAGGTGAAGAAGAGTCCAGTGATCTTTAACCTCCACGGCCATCTTATTACCGTTTAAAGCAAACGAAATTATTTTCCCCATGATAGACCACCCCTAAATTTACTGCGCAAGTTTCTTGATTCTCTCCATGCACTTGAGCCCCATCCGTTTGACTAAAACACCGACCATTTCCCTTCTGTACCAAGCAACCCCCCGAATACTGTCCCTGACCCGGGATTCTTTTGCCGCTATTTTTCCAGCCTTCTCAAGCGTACCCCCATCAATCGGTTTTCCAACAAGAAATGCTTCAGCCTCCAGGGCTCTTATCGGTGTCGGCGCCGCCACACCCAAACAGATTCTGGCCTTGACACAGGTGACCGAGCTTTCACCCAGGCTGAGGAGAACCCCGACGCCAAGCATGGGAAGCTCCATGGCCTCCCGCCGCCCGAATTTGATATAGGCGCTTCCGGTTTTGAGAAGAAGCGGCGGGACGACGATTTCAATTAGAATTTCACTTCGTTCTAAATCACACAATCCCGGCCCCAGAAAAAATCGGGCGAGATCAACGGATCGTTCTCCCTTGGGGCCCAGTATATTGGCCGTGGCGTCCAGTGTGATCAATGGGATCGCCCCATCCGCGGATGGAACCGCATTGACCAGGTTGCCGCCGATGGTGGCTACATTTCTAATCTGAACCGAGCCGATGTTTCTGATTGCATCATGAAGAATCGGATAATGAATCCGGACAATAGCCGACTTTTCAATCATGCGATGGGTCACAAATGAGCCGATGTAAAGTTCACCGGTCTCTTGGTTCAGCAGGGGACGGTCCTGCCCCAGGATGTGTTTGAGTGAGATGAGATAGTCCGGCAGAATCTTACCCTCTTTGATCTTCACCAAAACGTCCGTTCCACCGGCTACATACTTGGCACGATCACCATGGGCCTCATGAAATGAGATCGCTTCATCCAAGGACCGTGGAACCAGATAAGCAAATTGTTTCATACCGACTTCTCCAATTTTTGCTAAATCCGCAGGAAAGGTGTCACTGCCCTAGTTCGCTCTGTTGTCAAAAACCCTTTTTGATTTTTTTTCCGATCTCGGGAGTGAATTATAATTCAAGACTTCCGTTGTGCAGCTGAACAGCATCTTTTTTTTTATGGTTTCAGAGATCATTTTGGCAATTTCATCTTTTTCCAACGGATCAGAGCTCCCATGGCATTCCACTCTCAGGGTCAAATAATCCCTGCCGTCGTCTCTCCGATCCAGGACCATCTGGTATTCAGAAGCGATTTCCGGAATGGCTGAAAGTATCTGGTCAATCTGCCCCGGATAGATGTTCACCCCACGGAAGACGACCATATCGTCCGATCGCCCCAGAATCTTGTCATGCATGGGAAAGACATTCCCGCAGGAGCAAGGATGTTCAATCAACCGGGTCAGATCCCGAGTTCGATATCGAATGAGGGGAGATGCTTCTTTGCTGAGGGTGGTGATCACCATCTCTCCGGTTTCACCCGCCGATACCGGTTCCAGGGTGTCAGGATCCAAGATTTCCAGAATAAAATAATCTGCCCAATAATGAATTCCCTCATGTTTTGGACAATCGAGTCCCGCACCCGGGCCCCAGAGTTCGGTCATCCCCGTGATATCGAACATATCTTCGAGGCCCATCAACTCCTTGATCCTTCGTCTCATTGCATCGCTGCTTCTCTCCGAACCGAAAATGATCTTTTGCAATGCAATCTTTTCTCTTAAATTTCTCCGATCAATCTCTTCGGCCATTAACAGCGCCATCGAAGCGGTACAGCACATGACGGTCGATTGGAGGTCTACTAAAAATTGGCATTGCATATCGACATTCCCCGGGCCGGTGGGGATTGCCATCGCACCGAGATTCTCAAGTCCGAGCTGAAATCCAACGCCCGCTGTCCATATGCCGTATCCAACGGCAATTTGCACCCGGTCCTGTTCCGTAACTCCCGCCATTTCATAACACCTGGCAAAAAAATGAGCCCAATCATCGATATCCTTTTTTGTATAGGCAAGGATCTTTCTCTTCCCGGTGGTTCCGGATGATGCATGGACCCGGACAACCAGGGAACCCGGTACAGATAAAAACGGAAAAGGATAGTTTTCCCTGAGATCATCTGCCTGGGTAAACGGGAGATGACGGATATCCTTTAACGATTGTATATCCGACAACCGAACCCCCGCTTCATCGAATCGTTTTTGGTAGAAGGAAGAGCCCTGATAGACATGGGAAACCGACCACTTTAGGCCTGCCAGTTGATGCCCCTCCAGTTGACGACGGTCCCTAAAGCCGGGCATGAATGTTTTCTGCATCAATGCTCCTCCTGATTCTGTCGAAAAAATTCTACTGACCGATCTGATCCTCGCTATTTTTCTCTTCTCTGTTCCGCTGGCTTTTTCTAACGCCGAAGCGCTTCGGTGACCGTCGGATCCGCCTTTTGGGTAGCAGCATCTACCGCCACGCCGTAATATCTACGGGCATGCTCTATGCTCACGTACCCCTGCATAACATCGGTTTCAACCGCCTTAATATCTCTTTCAAACGGGTCTCCATATCCGCCACCGCCGGCGCTGCAAAAGGTTAACAGATCCCCCGGCTTGCAGAAGGTCAATCCGCTGGGATCTGCCGGCTTGTCGTTATTCAGGAACCGGGCTTTCGCACCGGCGTTTCCGCCGAATATGCCCTGGGGGGGATAACGGAAACGGCCCGCCTGTACGGCCACCGTCACCGGCGACTGGGGCGCATATTCATCATCCGGTATCCGGATCACCACTCTCCTCCCCAGGCCCCCCCGCATCTTCCCCGGCCCACCCGAGTCGCAAACGATTTCCCGGACCTCAACCCGAAGAGGAGTGTCGCTCTCAAATATTTCCACCGGCGTGTTGGCGCCATTAGCCGGGAAGACGGCACAGTGGTAACCGTCCATTTTGCTGCCGGCACCCAACCCGCCACCTCGAATGATCATCGTGTGCCATGGACTCCCGTTATGCTTTTTCCCATAAAAAATATTGCTTTGTGCGGGTGTGCCGCCGCTGTCAGTTATGATACGATCCGGAGTGGCTGTGGAGAGCGCCTTAAATATCATCTCGGTCATAAAATGGCCCACCTGCATCCGGGCAGCCACGGGTGCCGGAAAGCTACAATTGACCACGGTTCCTTCGGGAGCCGTCATTTGAACAGGCCGAATCGCGCCCTCGTTTATCGGAATGTCCGGGTCAAATGCACTTTTTACCGCCATAAACACATAGGCATAAGTGAAGTTATACACCACATTTACACCCCACTCCACCTGGGAAGAGGTTCCCTTAAAATCGACCCGGATATCGCTTTCTTTGACAGATACTGAAAGACGTATGAAGATATCCTTTCTATTCCCTGCACCTTCTATAACACCTTCATAGGGATAGACACCGTCAGGGATTTTCAAAATGGCCTGCCGCATGCTATTTTCTGTTCGTCGGATAATTTCATCGGCCAGATCATCCAATGTATCAAAACCTTCATCCTCCAGCATTGCGATAATCTTTTGCGAGCATACATGGTTTGCCGCTACCTGTGAACGAATATCGCCAATCACCTCTTTCGGGGTTCTGACGTTCCATCGAATCAGATCGATGACCGATTCATTGGGGATGCCGGCTTCATAAAGTTTCAAAGGTGGAATAAAGAGCCCCTCCTCATAGACTTCGCGATTGTCAGATGAGACCCTTCCACCGATATCCGAATGGTGGAAGACGCAGGCCGTAAAAGCAATCGGTCTTGCTTTGTAAAAGATGGGGCTGAATACACAAACATCGTTCAAATGACCGGCCAGGAGCCAAGGATCGTTCACAATGAAAACGTCGCCCTTTTGGTACTGAGTCAGGGGAACGGACCGAATGATCTTTTTTACGCCGAGGGCCATGGCCCCTGCTTGACCGGGTGTACAAAAGGTTCCCTGGACCAGTTCCTGTCCCCGGCTGTCCGTGAACATACAGGTATAGTCGTGCGCGTCCCGCAGAAGACTGGAGAAAGCGGTCCGGGCCACAGATGCATCCGCCTCATCCACTATGGAGATCAGCCGCCGCCACAGGATCTCAAGTCTGATGGAGTCAAATTTGGATTCGGTGTCTCTGCCTTGAACTTTTTTTTGCATGATGGCAATTCCTGATTTTAATTATCCCCGGATTAAACGTGAACAAGGGAAAAAATTCTATTTAAAGTATTACTTTTATAAAATATATAAGTTGTTCGAAAATCTTATTTTATACTTTTTGTTTTATCTGAATTGATGGTGATCCAAACAAATCCGTATCCATCCACGGTACCTGCGGCATCCTCTCCGATGATAATCGTTGATTCCTTTTCTTCGACAATGGCCGGGCCGTTCAAGACGGCGCCCGAAAACAGCCTCAGTCGGTCGTACACGGTGAAAGGTATGTAAGCCCTCCGGATCAGGGAATAGGCCTCCCGTTTTCCTTTTATGCAATCTTCCAAAGGAGCCACGTCATTTTTCAGCCTGGGAATATGAAAAGAACGTTCCGGCAGGCTCGCCCTTACCCTGAACGTCACAAATTCAACCGGAGTTTCCGGATAGGTTCGTCCGTACAATTTCTGGTACGACTCATCGAAAAGATGCCGTATTTCCTCTTTTCCAAACTGTTGAAAGGGTTTTCTTTTGATGCGAAGGTCGGTTTCTGCTCCCTGTCCCACAAAACGCATATTGAGCGTGCGTTCAAACCGGATTGTCTGTCTCTTGGCAACGGACCGGAGGGCCGCCTCACCCTCTTTTTCAAGAGTGGTAAAGAGTACCTCGATCCTCTCAAAATCAGCCTCTTCCATGTTAACCTTGTGGCTCCTGGAAAGGTCAAAGGCAATCGGCGCGGTAAAAAATCCGAGAGCCGAGCCGACCCCGGCCAACGGTGGGACAAGAATGCGGGAAGCACCGATTTTCTTAGCCAGGCCATAGGCATGAACCGGCCCTGCCCCGCCGAAAGCGGAAATGGTGATAATGTTCGGGTTCCCGCCCTTTTCCGCAATATGGGTTTTTGCAGCGGACGCCATTGTCTCGTTAATCAGATCGTGAATTCCGCAAGCCGCACCTAAAAGTGACATTTTTAGGGGTTTGGCAACCTTTTCCGCTATGACACGTTCAGAAGCGCTTTTGTCCAACGGCATGGTCCCGCCCAAAAAGTAATCCGGATCGAGATAACCCAGGACAAGGTCGGCATCGGTTACCGTGGGCTCATCTCCCCCCCGACCGTAGCAAACCGGTCCTGGATCCGCGCCGGCGCTAACCGGCCCGACCTGAAGAAGGCCCATCCTGTTCATTCTGGCGATGCTGCCCCCCCCGGCACCGATCTCCATCAGGTCGACCACCGGCACCTGAATGGGGAAACCGCTTCCCTTCTTGAATCTTTGGACACGCCCGATTTCAAAAGTCGAAACCAGACCGGCCTGCCCCTTTTGGATCAGACACGATTTGGCTGTGGTTCCACCCATATCAAAACAGAATATATCTTTGATCTTCAACATGTTGCCGTAGTACTGAGATGCGATCACGGCGGCGGTGGGACCGGACTCGATAATTCGAACCGGGAATTTTCTGGCAGTATCCGATGAAGTAATTCCGCCGGAAGAGAGCATAATAAACAGCCGGCCATGAAACCCCAGTGAATTCAGACGGGAGGAAAGCTTCCGCAGATACTTTTCGGTGATCGGTTTGACATAGGCATTTGTCACCGTTGTGCTTGTCCGTTCATACTCCCTGATCTGGGGGAGCACTTCGTATGAAGCGGACAAAAAAAGATCCGGATGCTCTTCTTCTACAATTTTTTTTATCTTCATCTCATGGACCGGATTTTCATAGGAATTGATCAAACAGACTGAGAGCGACTCGATTCCCCTTTGCAACAGATCGGCCAGTGCCTTTCTCACCGAGTCCGGGTCCAATTCCAAAACAACGCGTCCGTCGCCGGCAATTCTCTCCTTGATCTCCTTGCGAAAGGCCCTTGACACCAGCGGTTCCGGATACTCTGCAAAAATATCGTAGGCATCGTAGCGGATTTCTCTTCCCAGCTCCAAAACATCCCTAAAGCCATGGGTGGTGATCAGCCCTGTCAATGCGCCATTTCGTTCAATGATGGCGTTGATCACAAGGGTGGTCCCATGGATAATCTCTTCAAGATGATGGATAAACCCCGGGCTTTGGTCCAACATCTGCCGGATGCCCTGCTCCACCGCCTCTGACGGATCCCCGGGGGTGGTCAGACATTTGTGGACACAGAGCTCACCGGTGGTGTCATTGAGCAGGACGAAATCTGTAAACGTCCCGCCGATGTCACAACCCATACGAAATATGTGATCTGGTTCAGGTGACAACCTGAGTTCTACCTCTTTTTGTATATCATTTCAGCTAAAAAATGCCCGGTTCCTTCCACTGACCAAAGACCCCACGAAAGACCCCTGTCATCTCTCCCACCGTCGCATAGACCTTACAGCAATCAACAAGAACCGGCATGACATTTTGTTTGCGTTTCGCGGTTTGTTCCAGTTTTTTTAACATGTGTGAGACCTGCTGCTGATCCCGGTTTTTTCGCAGTAGCTTTAGGCTCGCGATCTGCTTTTGGGCCCCTGCTTCATTGTACTCATGGCGCTCGACTTCGGGATGATCTCCTTCGATATATTTGTTAACCCCGACCTTGATGATTTCCTTGTTTTGAATCCCTTTTTCAAATTCGTAGGCCTGGCGGGTCACTTCCCGCTGAATCGCCCCTGTTGCCACCGCTCGGAGCATTCCGCCCATCTTTTGTATCTGTTTCATCTCCTCTAAAATCTTTTCTTCCATCTGCTTGGTAAGGGTCTCGACGAAGTATGATCCGGCCAGGGGATCGACCGTGTCCCGTAGACCGACCTCTTCCATTAGGATCTCCAACGTTCTCAAGGACAAAAGGGCTGCCCGGGAAGTCGGAATGGTATAAGCCTCATCAAATGAACAGAGGGCTGTGGTTTGAGCGCCGCCTAGGGCAGCGGCCAGGGCGTAGTATGCGCCCCGGATGATGTTGTTTTCCGGCTGATCTTTTGTAAGACCGCTCCCGCCGCCACCAAAGAGTCCTCGCAGGAAGAGTTTTTTCTTGTCATGAACCCCATATTCTTCCTTCAGCATTTTGGCCCAGAGTTTCCTTGCGGCCCTGAACTTGGCGGTCTGCTCCCAGAGGTTTCCAAAAACATTCAGGTTAAAAGAAAACCGCCCGACAAATGCTTCGGGCTTTATTCCCCTGTCCATCACATTCTCGATATAAGTTTTCGCAATCTCAAATGCACAGGCGATCTCCTGGGCAGGAGTGGCTCCGGATTCGCGGATATGGTACCCGCATACGCTGACAGGATTGCATCGTGGAAGTTCTTTCACCGAATATTCAATACAATCCCCAACAAGACGAACTGCGGGTTCCACGGGAAAAATCCAGGCGCCCCGGCCAATCATTTCCTTTAAGATATCGTTTTGAGGGGTTGCACTGATTTTGTCCTTGGCATACCCGAATTTTTCTGCAACCACCTGATACATGGCCAGCAGAACGGTTGCGTTGGCGTTGATGGTCAGCCCCGATCCGATCCGGTCAAAGGGGATGTCCTGAAAGGCGATCTCAAAGTCCCGAAGGGAGTCGACCGCCATACCGACCCGTCCCACCTCACCCTCTGCATGCGGATCATCGGAATCCAGGCCCATCTGGGTCGGCAGGTCAAAGGCCACATTCAATCCTGTCTGGCCGTGGGAAATCATCCATTTAAACCGCTGGTTGGTCTCCTCCGGCGTGCCGAACCCTGTATACTGTCTGGTGGTCCAAGCCCTGCTGCGATACCCCTGGGGATGCAGACTGCGTGTAAAAGGGAATCCCCCCGGCATGCCGAGATCCTTTTGATAATCGAAGCCCACCGCCTCGAGGTCTTCCGGACCGTACACCGGCTTTACAGAAATGCCGGACTGGTAGATCGTTTCTTTAATAGCATCTTTTTCATCTTTGATATATCTGGCGACTCCCATCTTTTCCCTCCGAATCAAAATAGAGATTGAAGGAACTCAACAATCTCATCAAAAGGGGTTCCGCCTGGGAAAACGCCATGAACCCCCATCGTTTTCATCTTTGCAATGTCATCTTTCGGGATTACCCCGCCCACAATTAATTGAATATCTTCCATCTCTTCTGATTTCAACTGTTTCAACAGCCTTTGACAGATGGAAAAATGCGCTCCGGTCATGATACTCAAGCCAATGACATCCACCGACTCCTCAAGCGCGGTTTTGACAATCTGATCGATGCTTTGATGAAGCCCGGAATATACTACCTCCATACCGGCGTCTCTGAGGGCTATTGCCACGACCTTGGCGCCGCGATCGTGGCCATCTAGATCCGGTTTGGCAATGAGGATTCGAATCTTTTTTTTTCCCATTTCAAACATCCTTTTTTTGTTCATCAAATTCTTTCAACACAGCTGCCTGTCCCCTCAAAATATGCTCCCTCACCAGCTGTTCCACGCCTTCTGCATCTTTCTTCCGGATCAAGACAACCATTTGCCGGTGGTCCGCGTTGCTCATTCGTGCCATTCTTTCATCTTTTAACAAGATCTGCCTGAACCGGTAAATCTGATCCCTGAGATGATTGATCATCCGGTTTAATTTTGGATTCCGACTCAAGGTATAGAGCAGATCGTGAAATTCCGTATTGATTTTCGGAAGGATTTCCAATTGTTTTTTTTGAAGATACATCTCATATTCGCTGATTTTCTCCTCCAACGGAAGAAGTTCTCCATCCTGATAATTTAGCGCTGAAAGGCTTGCAGCATAGCTTTCAAGAACGCTGCGAATACCGAAGGTCTCTCCGATTTCCTCCCGGGTGAGTCCCAAAACACTGAAGCCCCCGCGCGGCAGCTTCTCGATCAATCCTTCACGTTCAAGTTTGTGTATCGCTTCTCTGACCGGCGTTCTGCTGATATCCAGCGCATCTGCAATACGGCTCTCCACGAGCCGGGTACCAGCTACGACTTCCCCCCGGATGATCGCCTGTTTGAGGTTTTCAAAAACATGCTCCCCCAATAATTTTCTTCCGGATAGATGTTTCAGGGTTTCAAAATTCATATCTTTTTCCCCTGCAACCCCTTTGAATGGATATCCTACAAACCTGCCCAGCGGGCAATGTTGGTTTGCAGTACCTCATGGGTTCCGCCACCGTTTAACAAAAACCGTGTGTCCCGGAAATACCGCTGGGCCGTATATTCCATTGAATAACCATACGCGCCGAAAATGCGAGTACATTCGTCTGCAGCGCTGCATGCGGCCTCGGTGGCAAAATACTTGGCGATGGTGGCCTCCTTCACACACTCCTCGTTTCGATCGACCATGGCCGCTGCTTTGTACGTCAACAACCGGGAAGCTTCCAAATTTGTGATCATGTTGGCAATTTTGGCCTGAATCAGTTGATAACCACTGATGGAGCGTCCCCAGGCCACCCGTTCCTTGGCGTATCGGACCGAATCAGTCAAGGCCGCCCGCTGCAGCCCGATGGCCAGCGCCGCAGTCGTGGCGCGAATTTCAGCCAGTATTGACATCAGCGCGCTGATGCCCTGGCCCTCTGGGATCAACCGATATTCTTTTGGAATAAAAACGTCTGTAAACGAGACTTCACAAATGGGCGTTGTCCGGGTTCCCACACAATCGAATGGTCGACTGGTAGAGACCCCCGGAAAATTGCGGGGTACAAAGAAAAATCCCAAACCGCGGAACCTTTTTGTCGGGTCTGTCTGGCAAAGCACCGTATAAAAGCTGGCCTTGGGACCGTCGGTGACCCAGGTTTTCAGGCCGTTGATCAGATACCCGTCTTTTACTTTGGTGGCTCTGGTGGTCAACGCACCCAGGTCCGAACCGGCTTCAGGTTCGGTCATACAGAAACAACCGATTTTTTTCCCCCGCATGGCAGGTAAGAAATATTGTTCGTGCATCTCGTCGGTGCCGTGATAAAATAAAAAGTTGGTCCCCATCAAACACTGCATTGCCGTTATGGCAGCCATACTCATCAACCCCCGTGCCAGCTCTTCAGAGATGATGCAGTTCAGGGTCGCGTTGCCACCGGCACCCCCTTTGTTGCGCGGATAACGGATGCCGAAAACCCCCATCTTGCCCAGTTTCTGAAACAATTCCATTGGAAATTCAGCGCTGTTGTCCAGATCCTGGGCCCTGGGGATCAGTTCGTTGTCCACAAACCGGACGATGCTTTTTCTGATAATCTCCTCAGGATTTGATCTGATCATTGAACCCTCCTATCGATGTGCATGGAACCCCAACTGAACGTAAAGAGAATGGGCTCGGTGACCCTGCCCTCTCACCCTGTCAGCTGTCTGATCATTTCCGGCACCACACCATGCATATTCCCCACAATTCCCCAGTCAGCCACCTGAAAAATAGCAGCCGCCGGATCCTTGTTAACAGCGACAATATATCTTGAGTGCATCATGCCGGCCCGGTGCTGAATGGCGCCGGAGATGCCGCAGGCGATGTAAATCTCAGGCCGGACCGATTTTCCGGTCTGGCCAATCTGATTCTCCGCCGGGATCCACCCGGATTCCACTGCAACACGGGTTCCGGCCACTTCACCCCCCATAATCTCCGCCAGTTCCTGCAATACCCTGAAACCGTTTTCATCCCCTACACCTCGTCCACCGGCGACAATCACCTTCGCAGCTGAAAGATTGACCTGCTTTTTCTCTTCTCCTGCGATATTGAGAACCTTTAACCCGATCTCCTTTTCCGACAGGGAGATCGGTTGTTTGATTATCCGTCCTTTGTGATCCGGTAACGGGATCGCTTCCATGATTCCCGGACGAACCGTGGCCATTTGCGGCCTCGAATACCGGCTGACGATAATCGCCATGACATTCCCCCCAAACGCCGGCCGGGTCTGCAGAAGAATCCCTTCCTTAGAATCTATTGACAAATCGGTACAATCCGCGGTCAGCCCCGCGCCCACCCGCCGCGACACCCGCGGCGCCAGATCCTGTCCAATATGGGAAGCCCCCATTAAGAAGATGTTCGGTCTGTACTTTCTGATCAGCTCTTCAACGACCTTTGTGTACGCAAGGGTACGGTAGCCTTTTAACAACCGGTTCTCCGCCAGATAGACACGATCCGCACCGTATCGGATCAGAGTGTCTGCCAGATCCGAGACATGATGGCCGATGAGAACAGCAGAAACCTCCTGGTTGAGTTCATTTCCCAGCTGATTTGCTTTGCCGAGCAATTCCAAAGAGACCCGGTTTAACTGTCCGTCCCGTTGTTCCGCAAAAACCCAGATCCCACGGTGGCCCGAAAAATCAGGGATTTCCCTTGGTTTGGCATCCGTAACAAGGGCTTTCTTTTTGCACACCTCCAGGCAGGCCCCGCACGAAGTACAGCGTTCAAGAACCTCTGCCTTTCCTTTTTTGACCTCAAGCGCGCTGTAGGGACATGCTTTTAAACACAGGTTACACCCGTCGCAAAGATCAATTTCGACCCAAACGCCCATGATTGCCTCCGACTCGATAATATTCTTTCACAATTTGCGTATCGACGAAAATGCTTTACAGGCTGTCGCCCCTTCGCTCTTTTTTAACCGCTCGATCAGTTCATGAACCACGACTTTCGTGTCCCCGTTCAATATTTCCCCTTCTCGTTTGAATTTGGGCGCAAAGGTTTTAATGACATGGGTCAGAGAACCCTCCAGACCGACCTGCCTGGTTTGGACGCCGACATCCGCTGCATTCCAAACCTTTATCGGCGCTTTTTCTCTGCATGCATGAATCAGTCGATCCATCGTCGGATACCGCGGTAGGTTTAGTTCGCCGATTACCGTCAGCAGCGCCGGAAGTGCACATCGAACCCGTTCATACCCGTTTTCGAGGCGCCGCTTCGCCGTGATGGTCTTTTTTTTCACCTCTTCAACATCGCAGACATAGGTCACATGGGGAATCCGAAGGTAGTCAGCCACCTGGGGTCCGATTTGCGCGGTATCACCGTCAATGGCCTGGCGGCCGCACAGGATCAGGTCAAACAGCCCTATTTTTTCTATTGCTTTTCCCAGGGTAAAAGATGTGGCCCATGTGTCGGCACCGGCAAATGCCTTGTCCGACAGAAGAATTCCCTCGTCAGCGCCCATTCCGATCGATTCTGACAGCACGTCGATCGCCTGCATCGGACCCATGGAGAGAACAGTCACCCTGCCGCTCCGGCCTTCCTTTAGCCGGACAGCCGCCTCAATGGCGTGCCGGTCATCCGGATTGATGATGCTCTCCAGGCCTTCTCGAATCAGGTTGCCTGTTTTTTCATCGAGCCTGACATCCGTGGTGTCGGGAACCTGTTTGACCAAAACGACAATTTTCATTTCCCTTTCTTCCATACCATTTTCATATAACCGTCTTCTATCGCCCCCCGATCATATGATGCCGTTCTCCCTGAGGTGCGAAATCGATTCATCGGAATACCCCAGCACCTGACCGAAAATCTCCTTATTTTGTTCTCCAAAGCGCGGCGGAAATGAAAGATGCCGGTCATTTTCTTCAAGAAACGGCGTCATATGTGGTGACGGCGCCAGCGTAATCTTGGTGTCCGTAACAGGATCACTTGTAAACAGCAGCCGTCTTTCAACCAGTGGATCTGTTACGACCTCTGAAATGGTATTTATTCTACTGACCGGGACAGTGATCCGATTAAAAAGATCGATCAGTTTTTCTGAAGTATATTTGTCTGTAATTTCATTTATGGCATTGTTCAACTTCGCAACATCACGAATACGACCTTCATTTTTTTCATATTCGGGCCTGTCCAGAACGTTGAACATTTCCTGGGAAACCATCGTTTTCCACTGCCGGTTACTCCCGACAGCCAGATATACAAAACCATTTTTTGTTTTGTAAACTGAGACCGGACTGAAAAACTCATGGGTGTTTCCACGGCGGGTGCAATACGTCCCGAAGCTTGAACTCAGTGAAATGGGAGTGGTGAGCCAGGAAACGGAAGATTCGAACATCGACAGGTGAATACAGCTCCCTTCTCCGGTGGCCTCACGCTTAAACAGGGCTTTCATTAAAAGCCCGTAGGCATGTTCGCTGGTCCCCATGTCCGGAAGGGGGATACCGGTTACCTGAGGATCTCCATCCTCTTCACCTGTCATTTCCATCAGTCCTGATCGGGCCTGCAGGATTGGGTCATAGGCCGCTTCATTGCTGTCCGGCCCAAACCCGGTCACACCCAGCCAGATCAGCTCAGGTTTCAAAGACTTGAGGATATCGTAGTCGATCCCCAATTTTTTGTAATTTTTCGGAAGTTGATTGGTTGTGAAGATATCGACATTGAGTTTCTCAATGAGCAACTGGAAAATCTTTTGACCTTCCGGTTCGGCCAGGTTCAGGGTCACCGCCTTTTTCCCTGCATTGATGCACAAAAAATAAGCATTCATCCGTTCCTCACCCAGCACATTTTCACCGATCATCCGGTTTGGGTCCCCATGAACCGGGTGTTCCAGCCGGATGATCTTCATTCCGTCCTGGGCGAGTCTAAACGTCAGATAAGGCAAAACCGTTGCCTGTTCAAGGGACAATATGGTGATGTTCTTTAAAAATTCCATTGAACCTCCTGTTTGGGATCAGTGAGAAGCGGTTTGCGAACCTTTCCCAAAGCGGTGCGTGGAAAATCTTCACAAAAGGTAATCTTTTTTGGCCATTTATACTTCGCCAGCCTTCCTTTACAAAAAGCGATCAGATCCTCCGGTCTCAATTCCGAAGCGTCTTCACAGGTGACAAAGGCATGTCCCACCTCACCCCAGACATCGTCGGGGACTCCCATCACGGCAGCCTCCCTAACCTCCGGGTGTGTTCTGAAAACAGCTTCAACCTCCGCCGGATAAATGTTTTCACCTCCGGAGATATACATATCGCATAACCTGTCGACCAGATAGAAATATCCGTCCTCATCCACACGGGCCAAATCACCGGTATGGAGTCTTCCGCTGCGAAGCGTATCACCGGTTTTCACCGGGTCCATCCAATACTCCTTCATCATGATCGAGCCCTGAACCACGATCTCTCCGACTTCACCCGGCTTCACGCTCTGCCCCTCCTTGTCGACAAGGGCCACCTCGGCGTGAAAGACCGGTCTGCCGACGGTACCGGGTTTGCGAAGCGAATCCTCCTCAGATGCCCACAGCAGAATCGATGTTTCGGTTTGCCCCATAACCTGACGAAGGGAAAAACCGGAATCCTTGCACTCTGCCAACAACTCGGGCGTTGTTTTTTCCCCGCCAACGGCACAGACCTTCAGAGAAGAAAGATCGCCCCTTTGTGCCGGATCGACCCTCAGCAGCGCCCTGTATACGGCTGGAACCGCCAAAAATTTAGTGACACCGAATTTTGGGATATCCCGATAGATCTTGATTGGATCGAACCTGGGGTGAATGATCAGAGTTGCCCCTTTATAAAGGGTTGGGGAGGCCTGTATAAAAAGCCCTCCGGAATGAAACAGCGGCAATATGGCCAGCATGACATCATCAAAGTGAAGTTTAAAGAATATTTCCGCATTTAAACAATTGAAAAAGGTTTTCCGATGTGTCAGCACAGCCCCCTTTGGCTGGCCGGTTGTCCCGGAAGTGTACATGATCACCTGGGGTTCCAAGGGATCCGTGGGACCTGAATATTTGGTGAGAAAAGGGGTTTTCCCGTCAAACAACAACGTCTCTGCAGCATAATCGATGGCCTTCACCAAACCGGCAGGTTGTCCGACACAGCTTAACATAATGGGAGAACGCGTCTTTTTCAGCTGAAGACGGTTCACAATGGACGAATAACCGCTGCCGAACACAAAGAGCCTGGGACGTGCATTCTGAAGGATATAGTCGAGTTCGGGCTCCGCCAGCCTAAAGTTGATCGGAACAAAAATTGCACCCAGCCTTGAAGACGCCAGGTAGAGTTCGATAAACTCAACGCAGTTTTCGAGCATCACCGCCACCCGATCTCCCTTTTCGATACCCAAATCCTGAAGCCAGCAGCTCGTATGATTGGCCCTTTGATGAAGATCCAGGTAGCTGATTTCCTGTTCTTCGAACCGGATGGCCGGTTTATCAGGGTGCAGCTCACTCCATCGCTGTACCCACCATGAAATGTTCATCGACTTAATCATCTTCTATTGTATACAGTATACAGCCAAAATATGTCAAGAGATGTTTTTTTGATTTTGCAACTCAATGTCCGCACCCTGATATTTTATGAAAACTTGAGTTAATATCTTTAGCTTGACAACAATTCGGTATACGGCATACAGAATGAAAAGCATAACCGTCCAAACAACATCATCGATCGGCTCACCTGATATTGGAGAATGTTTATGGATATAAAAAGAAAACTCTACCCGTCCTTGCTCAATCCTTTGCTGATAGAACCGACTCGCCCCCTTCCAAAGGAAATCGCCGTTATCGGGGCCGGCACCATCGGCCCGGATATTGGATATTATTTAAAAAGCGCCCTGCCATCCATAAAGCTTTACCTGCTGGACATCGCCGATGAACCGCTCAAACAAGCAGAGGAGCGAATCTCGAATTACGCGAAAAAAGCGGTGGCCAGAAAAAAAATGGATGAAAATAAGGCTAAAACGGTTTGCAGCAACATCGTGTATACGACCCAATACCAACTGATAAAGGATTGCGATCTGATCATCGAGGCGGCAACCGAAAACATTCCCTTAAAACAAAAAATCTTTGCTACTGTCGAAAAGATTGTCGGTGATGAAGCGCTCATCACTTCAAACACCAGCTCGATTCCCGCGGACAGACTTTTCAGCCGGATGATCAAACCCGAACGGACCACCGTTACCCATTTTTTCGCGCCGGCGTGGCGGAGTCTTCCGGTGGAGGTGATTCGTTGGGCCGGCAGCAGCCCAGCGACGATCGATTTTCTCTTTTGGTTTTTTGCGCATACCCATAAAGCACCGATCATAACGGATAATGCCATCTGCTTTGTGTTGGATCGAATTTTCGACAACTGGTGCAATGAGGCGGTCTATCTGCTGAACGATGCTTCGGCGAGCCAGATTGACAAAGTCGTGGAGGCGTTTGCCTTTGCCGGACCCTTTTTTGTTTTAAACATGGCCAACGGCAATCCCATTATAATCGAAACCAACAGCCTTCAGATGGAGGAAGGAGATCATTACCGGCCGGCGGACATCTTGAGCTCGGTTGAAAGTTGGCTCACACACCGTCCGGGAAGCGATGTAAAGGTTCCCGATGATATCGCCGCTAAAGTACGCGATCGGATGCTCGGCATTCTCTTTTCCCAAAGTTTTGACATCGTTGACAGGGGTATCGGAACAAAGGAGGATCTGAATTTCGGATGTCAAGTCGCTTTGGGGTTTCGACAAGGCCCCCTCGACATCATGCAAAATCTGGGTGAGGCCGAAGTTAACCGGATTACAAAAAAGTTCGAAAGCGAAAGACCCGGCTTTCCCGTACACACAAAACCCTTATCGGTCTATGTCGACTTTAAACGCCATCTGCTGGTCGACGATGTGGACGGCGTCAAAATCATCACGATCCGGCGGCCCCAGGCGATGAACGCGTTGAATGATGAAATAATGGATGAAATTCTGGTGGTGCTGCAGGCCCACGCGGAGGAACCCTCCGTCAGCGGTTATGTTATCACCGGGTATGGAAATCAGGCCTTTTCCGCCGGGGCGGATATTGGTAAGTTCCCTGAAATGCTCGGTGACAGACAGGCGGCGATTCAGTACACAAAAGATTGTGCCCGGGTGCAGTTGTTCCTGGATCAGATGGACAAGCCGGTGGTGGCGGCGATAAACGGTCTTGCCCTCGGAGGGGGTCTGGAACTCGCTATCCGGTGTCACAGTGCCGTTGCCTCGCCCGATGCCAGGCTTCAGTTTCCTGAAATCACACTCGGTATTTTGCCCGCCATCGGCGGATGCGTTGTCCCCTATCGAAAATGGCCTAACGGCGCGATGGTGTTTCATGAAATGATTACCCAGGGGAAATCGATCACATCGAAGGCTGCGGCGGAAATCGGAATAATAAAGAAAATCACAGCCGGATACATTGCGCTGATACAGGAAGCGGTGGCGGAGGTGAAGCGCCTTAAGGAAAAAATCGGACGTATTCTCGATGGAAAGATTGAAATTCCCGACATTACGGTCCCGCAGAATCCTGTGGCTGGAGATCTCGTCTTGAGCAAGGAAGCTGTTTCACAGGTGGTGAAGACGATCAGAGATGGCGCCGCTTCAAAAAGTTTTGCAAAAGCCCTCGAAATCGGTTATGAGGGGTTTGGTGAAATGGCATGTATGGATGCAGCAAAAGAAGGCATCTCTGCATTTCTCGAAAAAAGAACACCGAAATACAGGAAGTGAAGGCACCTGTCATAACAGTCTGGAGTAAACAACCACCCGTGAAACGGGTGGCATTGATTTGTCGCTAAAGGCGACAGGTCATTAGTAAACGGCACGTCCCCGTATGTTTAGGTTCGGAACCGCGTGCCTAGTACGTGGTTTGTAGAACAAATCAAAAAGGAACGGTCCGCATTAAAAAAATTGCCGGCGACGGTAAACCACAACCAAAAAAAGGAGGAGTTATGCAAACCAAAAAGATTTTTCTGTCCGAGTCTGAAATCCCGCGACAATGGTATAATATCGCAGCGGATATGCCCACCCCCATGGAACCGCCTCTTCACCCTGGAACCGGTCAGCCGGCCGGCCCGGAAGACTTTGCGCCGATTTTCCCCATGCCGCTCCTCGAGCAAGAGATGAGCCAGGATCGGTTTATCGACATTCCGGAAGCGGTCCTGGAAAAATATCTGATCTGGCGACCGACGCCGCTTTATCGGGCGTATGATCTTGAAAAGCACCTCGACACCCCTGCGAAAATATACTTTAAAAATGAGGGGGTCAGCCCGGCCGGAAGCCACAAACCCAACACTGCCCTCGCCCAGGCCTATTACAATAAAATTTCCGGAACAAAACGGCTTACCACCGAAACCGGGGCCGGCCAATGGGGAAGTGCGCTTTCCATGTGCTGCAAGCTATTCGATCTGGAGTGCAAGGTCTATATGGTAAAGGTCAGCTATAATCAAAAGCCCTATCGTCGCATGATGATGCAGACCTGGGGGGCCGAGTGCGTTCCGAGTCCCAGTTCGGCAACCGCAGCCGGAAGAAAAATTCTTGAGCAGAATCCGGATTCTCCGGGAAGCCTCGGCATCGCCATCAGCGAGGCGGTGGAAGCGGCGGTTCAGGATGAAACCACCAAATACTCGCTTGGGAGCGTCTTAAACCATGTACTGCTCCACCAAACCATCAACGGCCTCGAATGCCAAAAGCAGTTGGCGCAGACCGGGGACTATCCGGATGTCGTCATCGGGTGCGCTGGTGGCGGCAGCAACTTTGCCGGCCTGGCTTTTCCCTTTGTACGCGATAAGATCAATGGAAAAGATATCGATGTCATTGCGGTTGAGCCCACTTCCTGTCCCACCATGACCCGAGGGCCATTTGCCTATGATTTCGGGGACACGGTTCAGATGACACCTCTGATTGCCATGAATACGCTCGGACACTCCTTTGTGCCGGAACCGATTCATGCCGGTGGTTTGCGTTATCACGGGATATCGCCCCTGGTTAGCCAGCTCCTTTTGGATAACCTCATTCGGGCGGAAGCGATTCCACAGCTGGAAACCTTTGAAGCCGGGGTCAAGTTTGCCCGAACCGAAGGCTTTATCTCAGCGCCTGAGACCGACCATGCAGTCGCCGTTGCCATTAGAGAGGCTATCAAGGCCAAAGAGGAAGGGAAAGAAAAAGTGATCCTCTTCAACTGGAGCGGACACGGACTCGTCGACATGGCAGCTTATGAAGCCTACTTTGCCGGCAGACTGCAGGATCATGCCCTGCACGAAGATGAGATTCAGCGCGCCCTGGCGGATATCGCTCCTCTTCCCAAACCCAAACAGTACACCGGCGCCTAAACGCCGACCGCTGATAGAATTTCCTGGAGACCCCTTCGGGTCTCCAGGTCCATCCTTAACAAGACTCGCAATGACAAAAAAACCAACCGTTCCGCCGGATACCGAAAAAATCCGATGTCCCCGTCTCGGGCACCAGATTCCCTTTGCATACTGCCGTCGAGAAAACCAGGGACTCCCCTGCTTTAAAACCGCCGATTGCTGGCATTCCCATTTTCCGGTTGTGGAATATTTAAGGAAAGAACTTACGCCGGAACAGTGGAAGACGGTGTTCATGAACAGACCGAAGCAGAAGATGCTTTCCCTGTTGGATCTGATCGAACAGGCCAAAGCATCCAAAAAGGGGAAATGAAGTCCATAGATGGGTGTCTGCGACACTCCCGACAGTCCCTTGCCATGTGCCTTTCAATGGAGAAAAAGGTTTTCCCTTTGCCCTGTCTTAAATTCTCAATTGCCCTCATTGTTTTTTCATTGGGAGCCTGAATTTCAAACGGCAACCCGTTTTTCGTTGCCCCAAACTGTGAAGCATATATTAGCGCTTCTGAAAAGAATCGTAAGCTTCAGTGTCAAAAAGGATTTGTGTGATGGGACGCCGTTTTCAATTCAAATGCCTAAGGTTAATAATCAAAAGACCAAAGACTTAACACCGGAGCGACTCTCAGAACTTCTAAAGGTAATTGATAAATCAGAAAACATCCAGGCCGCCAATGTGATGAAGCTATCTCTTTTTACCGGCATGCGTCGAGGGAAAATGTTTAAGTTGAAATGGAAAGATATCAATTTTGAGAGGGGCCTTATCAATCTTCGCGGTCCTAAAGGCGGTTCTGATCAGAAAATCCCCTTAAACGGGGCAAGTCTCTCAGACCTGCTTATAAAGCATGGATTAAAAAGTGTGCGGATAAAGGTTTTGGTAAACAGGCCAACGAAATTCTGGACGTGTTGAATAAGACCAGGTAAATTTGAAGATCGGTTCGAGTACAGATACGGATTCTTGCGCCCCTATGTCGGGCAGGTGATGTTGCGGTATCTTGACTGCGGGATGCTGCACAACGGGTTTGCCCGTGTGCGTTGTGATCACTGTGGTCATGACTGTTTCTTGGTTGACAAATAGCCTTTCCGTTGGTACCGAGGTCTCAATTGTCACCGCAAACAATGGGTTTCCATATGTTGCGGTTTGCATGATTTCCATACACAATTATAAAATTTCAGTCTGCCCGATCGCAAAAAGCGAGTTCTTATCAAAGATGCGCAAGCACAGGGCCGGTCTCCCGGAAGATGACCGTCCGTGTCGCCATCTCTCAAGGGCCAGTGATCATGAAGTGGAGAACGTTTATCACCCTGCTTGCAGTAGCGAGCCTCACGAGCTGTTTGGACGATCTTGGAACGAACACCCAGGATAGCCTGAATCCCTCTGTGGATGACGAGCTTGGGGAAGAGTACGAGCCCTATCAGGCGGGACGCGGAAAGGCAAACGGTTTACAAGGCGTGGGCGAGGCGTTGAAGTTCTCGGAGGCCTGTGAGTCCGGCGAAACTCTCACCATCGCGGCTGTGGGAGACGTGTTACTACACAGTCGGCTGCAGAAGCAAGCGTTCCGAGAGGACACCAGCTTCACCAGCCTCTGGTGGGGGGTCTCGGATCTTCTGAAGACTGCAGATGTGACATACGCCAATTTGGAGGGACCCACCGCCAAAGGAACGGATGCACGCGGGCGGGATGTTATGGACCCAGGCCCGATTTTTGACGACTACGTCTACACTAGCTATCCCATGTTCAACTACCACCCTTCGTTGCTCGACTCCCTCCAGGAGGCTGGCGTCGACGTGGTCTCCACCGCCAACAACCACAGCCTCGACCGCCGCTCTCTAGGTGTCGATCGCACCATTTCGGAGCTTCAGTCCCGCAGCCTCCAGTTCACGGGCACCCGAAAGAAGGGTGCGGATGATCCTTGGTTTGCCATCACGGATACCAATGGCTTCCGGCTGGCCTGGTTGGCCTGCACCTACTCCACCAACAGCATCCCCGACAACCATGACCAGGTTCTTCGCTGTTACGAACACCGTGACGAGGTTCTCGCGGAGGTCCGGGCACTATCTGCACGCGAAGACATCGACGTGGTGGTGGTGACCCCGCACTGGGGCGTGGAGTACCGTGCTACCCCCAATAAGAAAGAGATAGACCTGGCCCACGAGCTCCTGGAAGCAGGCGCTATGCTTGTTCTGGGTGGCCACCCCCACGTCAACCAGCCCTGGGAGAAATACACCACCACCGACGGGCGCGAGGGTTTTGTCATCTACTCTTTGGGCAACTTCGTTAGCGGCCAGCGGCATCTGGCTCGTCGGTCAACCATCCTCCTCTATGTGAGCCTGGTCCGGAACGATCTGGGAGAGACCAATGTTGCGGGTGCCACCTACGTGCCCTTGCACATGACCAATTCCGGGGACGGCTCCATGTCCGTGGAGGCCATCGACCGTGCTGGCGGCAACGGCGACAGCAGGGAGTTCACAGTGGGGATGTTTGGCCTGTGGAATTTAAGCCTTCCGCGTATACCAGTGGAGACTACTGCCTACTGCGAGGGTGGCTGGGAGCCTGCGCACCCACTGGACGGGTGGGTGGGTGGATCTTGCACGGCGGAGGCCAATGTGTGCGGAACCGCTGCCTGCGCAGAGGACTTCCCCGGAGGAATGTGTACCATCCCATGTGAGCGTGTGTGCCCTGACGAGGCGGGCCGCGCAGGCACCTTCTGCGTAGCAGGACCAACCGTAGACACAGAAATATGCGTTCCCAAATGCGAGTCAGACGACGGATGTCGCCCCGGCTATACCTGCGCCCAACAGGAACACAACGGAGAACCAGGTGTCAATGCAATGGTCTGCGTGGCGAGGTAGAGAGTCTACTGGATTTTGTCCCAGGTGACTCTTTCGGCCTGCCAGCAGTGTGTCCGCACCATGACCACTTATGCCAGAAGAAATAAAATTCCCATAGAGGTTATGGATGTTATTCAGCTCGTAGAGCGGGCAGTGAAGGTATAATCTTCTTTCCGGGGATTATCATTGAAAGGATGATCTGACATGGAGCAATGGCGACTATTAGATACGCCCCCCATGAGCGCAGCCAAAAACATGGCCCTGGATGAAACCCTGCTTGAGCTTAAAGGAACAGGAAAATCACCCAATACCCTGCGGTTCCTACAGTTCTCTCCCAGGACCGTACTGGTGGGATATCACCAGTCGATCCAAGAAGAAATCCGTGAAAATTACTGCCGGGCTCATAATATAGAAATCAATCGAAGGATTACGGGCGGGGGCGCCATATTCTTTGATGAAAATCAACTGGGGTGGGAAGTGATCTGTGACAAGGAATTTTTTGATGTTGTCATTCCCAATAACAGATTGTTTAAAACTCTTTGCCTGCCCGTTCGTTCCGCTTTAAAATTCCTTGGCCTGGATGCCACGTTCAGGCCAAGGAATGATATCGAAATAAACGGCCGGAAAATATCGGGGACCGGGGGTACGGATTCTGACAATGCTTTCCTGTTTCAGGGAACCATGCTGGTTGACTTCGATGTGGATACCATGCTGAGATCCCTTAAAATCCCTGTTGAAAAACTCAAGTCAAAAGAGATCGATTCATTCAAGGACCGGGTGACATGCCTCAACTGGGAGCTGGGCTATACACCTGAACTGTCTGACATTAAGGCATCATTGGTTAAAGGGTTTGAAACTCATCTTGGAATATCCTTAATTACCTCAGGTCTAACTCCAGCTGAAGAGGAGCTGTTCCCAAAAAAGCTTAAAAAATGTCAATCAAAAAAATGGATCGACGGTGTCAAACCTTCACGGAATCTCAGGAATACAGTCCAGTCGTCTTATAAAACAGAGTCTGGAATGATTCGGTATACACTTGCAATAAACTCCACACAGAGACGTCTCAAAGATATTTATATTACCGGTGATTTTATTTCATTTCCCGGCAGGGCCCTGTATGATCTTGAATCCAAATTAAGAGGCCTGCCCCTTAAAAAAGAACGGCTTTATCCCATCATAGAAGATTATTTCGAAAATGATATGATCGTTATTCCAGGGATGAGTATGGCTGATTTTATAAAGCCGCTTGAACTTGCCCTGGAAAAAATCAAGATCCTGGATTTTGGCATCCCCATTGAATACTGCAACATGATTTCAGTCACTAATGGATCTTTTCAGGAGGTGATCGAAAAAAATCCGGAAGTGCTTCTTCTACCCTATTGTGCAAAACTCACTGATTGCGAGCTACGGTATAAAAAGGGATGCAAACAATGCGATGAAGACAGCTGCACCATTGGACCTGCCTGGAAGATAGGGCTGCAAAAAAAGAAAAAAATGATCAGTATCACTAGTTTTGAAGATCTCTGGGCCGAGCTGATGAAAATTAAAAAAAAGGGACAAACCTCTTTTATCGGCTGCTGCTGCCAGCCGTTTTTTGCCAAACATGTAGATGATTTTACTGCGGCAGGTCTTCCTGGCATACTGCTGGATATTGATAATACCACCTGCTATGACCTGGATCAGGCCAAAGATGCCTATGCAGGAAAATTTGAAAGCCAGACCCAGTTGAATCTTGATCTGCTTGAGACTGTGCTCAATGCCATTGCATGTAAAAAAGAGTGAAAAAAATTAGGGCATAATAGTGGAAAAATTAAAAACAGACATACTGGTCATTGGTGCCGGACCTGCAGGCGGATCAGCAGCACTGGCTGCCCGCCGGCATGCTGTTAGTGTTTTGATCGTGGAGAGGAAAAAAAATGTGGGCCGGCCGATCCAATGTGCCGAGTTTATCCCTGCCATGATGTTAGGTGAATTGACTTTAGGTGCACAGGGGAACGATAAATCCTTTATCGTTCAGAAAATTAAAGGAATGAAAACCTTTATTAAAGGTAAACTTGAGAAAGAGACCAAGGCGCCGGGATTTATTATCAACAGGGATGTGTTTGACCAGAAAATCGTCAAAGAAGCGAAAAAAAACGGAGCCCGACTTCTTACCTCCACAAAAGCTGTCTCTATGACCCCGGATAAAACCATTATTTTAAAACAGGAAGATAATGTCAGCCTTGAAGTTGATGCCCGGGTGATCATAGCAGCCGACGGCCCGAATTCCAGGGTAGGACAATGGCTGAATATCCCTCCTGTAAAACGGCTGCCGGGTGTTCAGATGGCATTTGCACTGAAAGAAAAATCGGAATTTACACAAATTTATCTTGAACCTGAAATCCATGCTGGATATAGCTGGCTTTTTCCTAAAGGAGATATCGCTAATGTGGGACTTGGGTTTAAAAAAACATCTCAAAATATGCAAACAGCAGTAGCATTATTAAAACAATTTGTTTCTCAATTTAAAAAGAGAGGAATAATTATGGGAGAGCCGCTTTCACACCGCGCCGGATGGATCCCGGCTGAATCCAGAAAAAAAGCGGTTTACGGCAATATTCTTTTTGCAGGTGATGCTGCAGGTCACACCCATCCTATTACAGGAGCCGGTATTTTTACAGCAGTTGCCTGCGGTAAAATGGCCGGGGAAAGGGCGGCCTGCGCTGTCTTGAAAAATGATCTTTCCATCCTTCTAAAATATGACGAACAATGGCAGGAAATGTTTGGCCGCACATTAAACCATGCAGTTCAAAAGAGACTTAAAATGGAAGCGAAATGGGAAAACTTTGATAAAATTATAAGATCCTGCTGGATTGCATTTAGGGAGTATTATGTCTGAAAATCAAGTTATATACCAGCCGGATATTACTGCTCACCTTGAACAAGCCAGAGATCTTTCTTGGCAGCATTTTGGTAAAAAAATCACCTTTTATCTGCCCGGCATGTTTACTTATAATGATATGACCGGCCGTTATCCGGCCGTATCCATTACAGGTGATGAATGCGCTCTTATGTGCGATCACTGCAAAGGCAAGATTTTATCTGACATGGTCCGGACCGACACACCCGATCTTCTGGTGGAAACCTGCCAAAAACTTGAAAAAAAAGGAATGATCGGTGTCCTCATCACCGGTGGGTGTAACTCAAAAGGGGAACTGCCATGGGAGCAATTCATCCACGCTGTAAAAAAGATAAAGGAGACAACCCGTCTTCTGGTCTCTGTTCACAGCGGATTCGTTAATGGAGACCAGGCCCGTGAAATGAAAGAAGCCGGCGTGGATCAGGCCCTGATTGATGTGATTGGCGACAAAGACACCTTTGAAACAATTTATCACCTTCCCTTTGGGCCAAAGCAGATGGAACAATGTCTATTCAGGCTTGTTGATGCCGGTATTGAAGTGGTTCCCCATATTGTCTGCGGACTGAATCACGGCAGAATTCAGGGTGAAGCTGATGCCGTATCCATTGTCTCTCTGTTTGATGTGAAAAAGCTTGTTATCGTTTCTCTGATGAGGCTTACCGGGACTCCTCTTCATAAATCTATCTTACCCGGGACAATCGACGTGGCTAATATTATTGTGAAAGCCCGCATGAAAATGCCGGCCACAAAAATCAATCTGGGCTGTGCCCGTCGGAGGGGAGATGTTTCCTTGGAAGTTCTGGCCGTGAAGGCCGGGATCAACAGTATCGCACTGCCATCTGATGAAGCGATTCAACAGGCAGAGGAGTATCATCTTGATATCCGCTACCAGAAAACCTGCTGTTCTGTTTCAGCCGATTTTTCAACACCAGGCTGGCAGTTGACTGCCGAAAAATAAAAAAAGGAAAACGATTTTTATGAAAACCCTTGAAATTGAAAAAGGCGTAGTAAACGGGGATAAACCTATCGAAGAAAGTCCGGCATATCTCAGGATGAGCCTGGCGGCCGCCATGACCCTGGGAATAAAAAAAGGCCTTTTTTATAGAAATGCAAAATTATACTGTATCAATCTGCTATTGACCTATCCTTCAGGATGCGCTGCCCGATGTGCTTATTGCGGGCTGTCAAACAAGAGGGAGGGTGAGTATGAAAAGAAGAGTTTTATCCGCGTGGCCTGGCCTGTTCATCCCCTGGAAGATATTATTGAGAGGGTCTCACAGCGGCTGAAAAAGGTAAAACGCATTTGTATTTCCCAGGTGACAAATACCCGTTCCATTGCAGATACCATCTTTATTATACAGAAACTGCGTTCAAGTTTTGATATTCCGGTTTCTATTCTTGTATCCCCGACAATCATTGATAAAAACGACCTGATGGATTTTAAAAAGGCTGGCGCCGATAAAATCGGTGTAGCTATCGATCTTGCCTCCGAGCCATTGTTTGACAAGTACAGAGGCAAAGGTGTGGACGGGCCCCATAAGTGGGGTCGTTATCTTAATTGTCTTGAAGACGCCATAGATATCTTTGGATCCAGAAATGCCGGGTCACACTTGGTTACCGGTATGGGGGAAACGGAAAAAGAGATGGTGACGGCCATTCAGAAAATTCAGGATATGGGCGGGTGGACCCATCTATTCTCATTTTTCCCGGAAAAGGATTCCCAGTTAAAAGATCGGCCTATGCCGGATATGTCTCATTACAGACGGATTCAGCTGGCCCGTTATCTCATTGATAAAGGTCTGTCGACCCTGGAAAGATTCAGTTTTGATCGAAAAGAGGTTGTTAAGGACTTTGGACTTGACAAGCCAGCTCTGGATGCGGTGATCAATTCAGGTGAACCCTTTCGCACAAGCGGGTGTGAAGGATACGACAGCGAGGTGGCCTGCAACCGGCCCTATGGCAACTCAAGGCCCGGATCCGATATCCGGAACTTCCCGTTTAAACCGGATCATGGTGATATACAAAGGATTCGGCGGCAGATGGGATACGATGGATAGCGTGATCTTGTTACGCTTATATCACACAAGAAATAAAATGCTGCTGGCGAAAGGTATGATCCACTTACTTGTGCCGAGTGCCAGGGACCGATGCAAGTCATCGCCTTTGTTGAAGATGAAGCTATCGTCAAAAAGATCTTGAAGCATCTTGAGATATGGGAGGTGAAGCGCGAACCCCGCCCCCGCGGTGTGTCCCACGTCATACCCGAAGGCTTCCTTAATATCCATTCCCAACTTGATTGCTGCTGGGTAATGATTACAGTCTCGGCACTAGGTTATGAAATTAACATTGACTTGCTCCCTCTTTAAATCAATTTTTTAACTACAGTTGGCTAATCAAAGTTGATTACCTGTCTTCTGTTAATTATATGGGCTTCAATAACATCAGCTGCTTTAACCGGATCTTCTTCGAGTAGCATTCTGCCACCAGTAATGTCAACCATTCCCTCCGTGAGATAGTCAGTCACTATTTCGCTTCCTCTTATTAAAGGATCTGGCGATACATACGTTAATAACCCAAAAGCTAACGCAGTAAAAATATCTGCTATAGCCTTTTGCTCCATGTATTCCGGAACTGCCGCGGCTACCGGTAATTCGCTTACATCGCAGCCGATGGTCCATGCCAATGCGGCAACAGTATCGAGTATTTTGCCAACATCTGTACATGAACCATACGAAACGATTGGGGGAACATCATACTTTTCGCAAATCGCTTTTAGTTTTGGACCGGCCAGTTTTGCCATCTCCTTAGTGGACATACCAAGATTCTGGTGAGTTGAGGAACAGCACCCAGCTCCTATCACCATAATACTCCTCCTGATCAGCTGCAATGTCAGCTCCTCGATAGCTTTACCAGCCTGACCGCCACGCACAGTTGTGCATCCGGCAACGGCTACAGCACCTACGATAGAGCCTTCTTTCATATGTTCAATATATGTGTTGATATCGTTTCCGAACATTTTTAGTACTGTTTCTGTTGTATAACCTGCAATAGCTTTGGAACTGGTCTGTCTCGCAGGAATGGTAATCACCCTAGAGGTATCGGATTTTCTCGCTCTAAATTGTTCAGTTGCATCCATTAGCACCTTCTTCGCCTGCGTTTCAGCCTGTTCTGGATCAAAGTCCATGCTCTCCACATCAGGAAATCTAACTGAAGGATCGATGCTCAACAGTTTTGTACCAAACTTCTCCGAATAGTCTTTCAAGGTTGGGACCGAACAGTTAAAGTCCATCAAGAAAAGGTCAACTGCGCCGGTGGCAATGAATAGCTCTTCCTGGATCCAGTTGCCAAGCTGACCCCCAAAAATGTTTTTGTACTCTTCCCGTTCAGCAACATTAAAGAGCTGCTGGCCGGCACACAAAGAGCCATAAAGTTTGATGCCTTTTGCCCCTGCATCACGGGCTGCTGTTTGAAAAGTATCGCTGTTGGCCATATCCATGATGATTGCCGCAAACAATGGCTGGTGACCATTGGCTACTATATTTACTGTGTCTGGGTCTATACACGCGATATTGGTATAGCCTTCTGAAAGATCCGCAGTCCCTATGAGGATATCCTGAATAACTGTAATCCCCCACAATCCAGCGTATTCGTTGGCAAGACCCAGTCGGAGACAAGCATTCATAAGGTCAATGGGATCATTGCAGATATTGGTCATGCATTTAGTAAGTGCCGTGAGGATTTCAGAGCTTGGACCGGATGAGTAAAGATCTCTTTTTTTCCAAATAACCTTGCGTTGCTCGACGGCAAAAAGATCCATGAGAACCAGTGGCGAATCATCTTGTTTACCAATTTCGGTGAGCATAAAATTTGCAAAAAATACCGCAAGTTCATTTATCGGTTTTTCGTGATCGTAGCCAAGAGCCATACACATCCTGCGTAATTTTTCCTCATCCTTTATTCTCACCGACGATCTTCCCTCCCCGATGGACTTGAGAGTTTTTGCCAAGTTGCGTAATTGATAATTGTTAGCAGCTGTACCTATGGTGGCAAGTTGTAAAAGATTTCTAGCGACAATAACATCGCCAGACACGCCGCATACCCCAAGTGGAGCTTTGGGGCTTATTCTGCACGGTCCGTCTGAACAGAGTTGGCAACTGAGGCCCTGTTTACAATATTGACATTGCGGTTGCTGTGCCTCAAACCTTTCAAAAATTGTTGATATCCCATGTTCACATACAAATTCGTGCATTTCTCGGCTTTGCTGGTCTTGGTGTGAGGCTATGTTAATCGTTTTCGGTTTATTCATAACTTCATTTATATTAATTTGTGAAATTTTAGAGTTTTAACTCACTGCCATTAGACAAGTAATGTTGGCAACGCTCTAGCTTATTCCAAAATTTATATCCCCTTTAAAGATGTAAAAAATCAACATGTTTTGGATAATTATGTGTCCTTGCCAAATAAAAGTCAACTGAATAATTAGACTATCTCTACATTAACTGAAGACCAATGTTGACAACGCCTCGTTTAAATTTCCAGTGCGGTAGCCAAGCAAGTCAATGGCAATATAGGTAAATCCAATCTTCCTGAACTTTTTATAAATAAGTTCCGTCATTTCTGTCTGCGCAGCCTTGGTTGCGTCGTCTGCTGTTGGTTCAATTCTTGTGATCCCTCCTGGGTTCTTTTTTGATCTGCCAGCTGAGCAGTCCCTGCTTCTGAATTTCTGCCACACCAGAATATATTATCGTTGCCCATAAACTTTAACCTAATTAATGAGGCGGTGTCATGGATGTTTCTTCTATCTATAATTCAGGAGACAGTTCGCAATACAATCTTGATTAAAGTATCTATTGAAGAAAGAGCCCCAATACTTTGATAAATTTATATAAATATCCTATCTTCTGAGACCCATTGATACTAAACTGAAAGCCTTTGATGGCAGCAAGTTCGAGAATTATTGATGCTTTGATTGCCTATGTCTGATTTCTGGGGAAAGCTTAATCGAGAGAGGAAAACCTGCAATTCATTGGTATCAATATTAACCTCATTCTAATACCCCTTCCATGTGCCTTTCAATGGGGAAAAAGATTTTCCCTTTGCCCTGTCTTGAATTCTCAATTGCCCTCATTGTTTTTTCATTGGGAATCTGAATTTCAAACGGCAACCCGTTTTTCGTTGCCCCAAGCCGGACCGCAGTCAAACCGGTGGGTAACGATTCTCCTTGCCTTTTTTAATTCATGATGATAAGTAGCTATATCCATATTCAAATTGTTCCAAATAATAACAAGTTCAAGATCCTAACAACCTCAAACGGAGGCTGCTATGGAATGAACACTGAAACCCCATTTCTCAACAAAAGAGATGGGGTTTTATTTTTTTTCGTTGATTTTGTCCTCATCTGACAAAGACCTGTGTTAGCCTCCTCTTTAACAAAAGAAGGGGGTTATCATGAAACAGATCACATCGTTTTTGGAGACTGTAAAACTGGCGCGCAAGCAGGGTCATCGGAATATGACACTGTTTCCGCTGCTTGCGCCTGACGGCATAAAGCCGCATTACCTGGTTATGGAACAGGCACTGGATGCATTGGACAGCGTTGACACCTCAAACTCAGATTCACCGCCACCGGACATGGCCCGCCGATTTATTGCATCTGCCAGGAAAGGCAAAGGCGAAACGTCTCCTTCGATTGGCCTGGGGACAAACATCATGTTCGTTTCAGAAACAGTTTGCCGGCGCAGCACTTGTGGAAGAGGATCGGGTCCTTCACCCGTCAGCGTTTAGAAAGGATGGCAAAGGCCGCCTTTGATTCCAGCGCCATTCACAAAGGAAGATCAAAAGGGCCTATTAAAAGCGCTATCAATTTTTTCATTTAGGCACCCAGATTCTTCAATGAGAGACAGGGAGGAAAAATTATGAGAGGAGACCAGTTATCCAGGCAGTGGCGAGTTCTCAGGCAAATCGAGGTCAGTCGAAACGGCCTGACCGCAACCGAGATCGCTGAAATGGAAAATGTTTCACTCAGAACCGCTTACCGGGATCTGGATGCCCTCCAGCTGGCCGGTTTCCCACTGCACACAGAAATAGGTGAGAACGGCCAACAGTGGAAATTTGTCAATTCTTATCAGTTTAACGTCCCTCAACCGTTCACCATTACCGAACTCATGTCGCTTCATCTCAGCAAGGACCTGCTGAAGGTGCTCAAGGGCACCATTTTTTTTGAATCCCTGGAATCGGTTCTTAATAAAGCGCACGCCCATCTTCCGGCCCCTGCGCTGGCCTACCTGGACCGCATCGAGTCCACATTTCACATGGGGATGAAACCGCACAAGGACTATGTCCGCTTTCAGGACATCATCAGCAAGGTCAGCCGTGCGGCTGTCGAGCGCCGCTGCATCGAAATCCTCTATCTGCCGCTTCAACGAAAAAGAGAAACCCGGCGCAAGATCGATCCGTATAGGATATGGTTTTTCGAAGGGACCATATACATCATTGGCCGGTGCCACCTACGAAACGAAATCCGGAAGTTTGTGATCGACCGCATCAAACTCCTGCGCCTGACCAAAGAAAAGTTTCAGATACCCCCTGATTTTGATCTGAATGAATATCTAGGCCACAGCTTCAAGGTGATCGATGATGATCTTTACACGGTCAAAGTTCGGATATCTCCCGGATGGACCCGGTATGTAGGAGAAAAAATATGGCACGAAAACCAGACGATACGCAAAATGCCTGACAAATCAGTCGAGATGACGTTTCAGGTGGCCGGGCTGGATGAGATCAAACAGTGGCTGTTAAGCCTGGGACCTGAAGCAGAAGTCATCGAACCGAAACGACTCAAAGAGATGATCCGTCAGGATCTGAAACAGACATTATCTAAATATGAAAAGGTGCCTATAAAACTCAAACGGTGATGAGTGAACACAAGGAATATTATGCGTATTGAATAGAGGAGGCTTTTTATGCAATTTTGCTCTTTTACACAATACATAGATTCGGTCCTAAATTTTATTTCAATATAATGTGGTTTTTTAGATTGACAAATTAATTGAAAAATATTGATCGGCATTTGTTCGTAGAGAAGTTAAAGGCGTATCTCGGGAAGCCGCCTGCAGAACTATTAAGGCATGTTGTGGTTCGGCTTGGGAGATACAGAAATGTCGTCCAACAAGCCGGATGCAGGCGACGCTTTTCAGCGCGCCTGATCCACAGCGTTAGCCACCATAGGGGCATTCAAATTCGAATAATCAGAGCGTTAATATGGGCTGTTCTTTTAGCGTGGGGCACATCGGCAAATGCCGAAATCAAATATAAGTCTTATTATGAGGCCTCAAAAAGCGGGTTCTTATAAATTTATGAGAAAACTGACC